>Ga0316613_10000014_pt1 | contig 279026 bp, 280 predicted proteins | sample OWC_soil_day10_C_2_FD_207647 | JGI IMG/M metagenome (GOLD analysis project Ga0316613, IMG submission 207647) | Wetland soil microbial communities from Old Woman Creek delta, Ohio, United States - OWC_soil_day10_CT_b | ecosystem: Environmental > Terrestrial > Soil > Wetlands | place: USA: Ohio... | reverse complement strand
CACCTCTTCCCATTCCGAACAGAGAAGTTAAGCCTGATCACGCCGATGGTACTGCGTAACAGTGGGAGAGTAGGTAGTCGCCGTTTTGAAGGGAACCCCCGCAGGTAGTCAATACCTCGCGGGGGTTCTTGCGTTTGGGGGAGTTTCTCGGGAGTTAACATTTGATTAGGCATATAATTTAGCTACTCTAAACAAGAAAAATTTCATATCTGTTACCTCTCTGAAGTCTGCTCTGAATGCTTCTAACTTCGCTTAGAACTTGATAAAACAAAATAAGGCAACCCGCATTTTATACGGGTTGCCTTATTTATAGTTGGTAATTAAATGAGCAAAAAATTATTTGCCTTTTGTTATCACATTTTCAAGCCGTTCTTTCAAATAGCCGGCTTCATTTTTAGTAATGTCTGCCACATTTTTTAAATCTCTCTTGGATTTACTTACAAAATTGTCGGCACGGTCACGTATGCAATCAAATTTACCTTCTTCTTGCATCTTGCGAACCAAATACCCTACGGCAGAACCAATGGCTAAGCCTAAAATTACTTTTTTCATAATTACGTTTCTTAATATCTTAGTATAATTAATAAGATACATTGGTAATTAGAACATACTCAATCGCTTTATAGTTCATTCTCAATAAAAAGTAAGTCGAGTTGATCTATGCTTTAATGAATGCACTTTTTTATAAAGCAGCATGCGACAATTAATTCAGTCCTTTTATATCTATATATTGAAAAAATAAATAAATCGTTGAGCTTTTTTTCTTCTTTCTGTTGAATATTGAACTGAATTGTTTATTTTTGGCAATAGGCTTAAGTAGAGTTAATAAAACGTCTTTTAATATAAAATTCAAAATACTCCTGTAAGTTATGGAAAACAAAATTCAAGAGCTGACTGATAAAATTTATCGTGAAGGTGTGGAGAAGGGCAACGAAGAAGCTCAACGTATTGTTATCAATGCTCAAGAAGAAGCAAAAAACATTGTTGAACAAGCTCGTAAAGAGGCTGATGCAGTTATCGCTTCTTCTCATAAAGCAGCAACAGAGTTGATGGAAAACACAAAGTCGGAGTTAAAATTATTTGCCGCTCAGGCTGTTAATGCTTTAAAATCTGAAATTACTTCACTTATCACTGATAGGGTTGTATCTGCTCCGGTGAAAGAATTTGCTCAAAACAAAGATTTACTTCATGCATTTATAGTTGCTCTTGCTTCAAAGTGGAGTGTGAATGAACCAATCGTTATCTCTACTGCGGATGCTAATTCGCTGAATGCTTATTTTGCTGCTAATGCAAAATCACTTCTTGATAATGGTGTTAAAATAGAACAGGTAAACGGTATTAAAACTTGGTTTTCTGTTTCTCCGGCTAATGGCTCTTACAAAGTGAATTTTGGGGAAGAGGAGTTTATGAATTACTTTAAAGAGTTTCTACGTCCTCAGTTGGTTGAAATGCTATTTTAAACAGCGATCTCCTTTATACACAAATGGATCATTATGAGTAAATATTATTATTTAATATCCGGCTTACCCGAACTTACATTGGAGGATAGCAAACTAAGTTATACTGTAGCTGATTTTAGGACCGAATTCTATCCTGACCTGTCTACTGCTGACAAGAAATTGATTGATCTATTTTATCTAAAGTTTGATAATCAAAATGTTTTAAGATTATTGAAGGATAAGGATGCAGTGATAGATGAAAGGGGAATTTTTTCTGCCCAAGAATTAATCGAATCTATTTCTATTCTTAAAGACGGGAGAGAAGTAGATTCAAAAAGATTTCCATCTTATCTCTCCTCTTTTATTCTCTATTATTTTAGTGAAATCAATGAGGATCAATTTTTGTATGAAGATTATCTTTCGACTCTATACTATGAATTTTCGATGAATTGCGGAAATGATTTTGTTGCTTCCTGGTTTGAATTTAATCTTACTATGAATAATATTCTGGTGGCACTAACGGCACGTAAGTACAAGGAGGATGTAGCAAGGTATATTGTAGGGCAGACGAATGTGTGCGAAGCTTTGCGCACATCGGGCGCACGAGATTTTGGTTTGACAGGTGAAGTCGATTATATTGATAGCTTAATGAAGATTAGTGAGCTAGCTGATTTAGTGGATAGAGAAAAGAAAATAGATGCGCTGAAATGGGCTTGGATGGAAGATGCAGTCTTCTTCAATTACTTCACCATTGAACGCATTTTTGTTTTTCTATTGAGGTTGGAGATCGTCGAGCGATGGATATCGATGGACAAGGAAAAGGGTAAGCAGTTATTCAGAAGCATGATAGATTCATTGAAGAATGACGTGCAGATTCCCTCAGAATTCAGATAAATAAATTAAAAAATATGGCAACAAAAGGAACTGTTAGTGGCGTAATAGCCAATATGGTAACTCTTCTGGTTGATGGCCCCGTAGCTCAAAATGAGATTTGTTATATCTCTACCGGAGGCGATAGGTTAATGGCAGAGGTAATTAAGGTTGTAGGAGCGAATGTATATGTACAGGTGTTTGAAAGTACTCGTGGCTTGAAGATTGGAGCTGAAGCCGAATTCACCGGGCATATGCTGGAAGTTACTTTAGGTCCGGGCATGTTATCAAAAAACTATGATGGTTTGCAGAATGATCTTGATAAGATGAGCGGAGTGTTCCTTAAACGAGGAGAATACACTTTCCCACTTGATAAGGAGAGTAAATGGCATTTCACTCCGTTGGCAAAAGTGGGCGATAAAGTCAGTGCTTCTGCTTGGCTGGGTCAGGTGGATGAGAACTTTCAGCCATTGAAAATTATGGCTCCGTTTACCCAAGCAGGCATCTGTACAGTGAAATCTATTGTAGATGAAGGAGAGTACGGGATTTATGATGTTCTTGTTGTTTTAGTTGATGCAGAAGATAACGATGTGGAAGTAAATATGGTTCAGAAATGGCCCGTGAAAAAAGCGATGATGAACTACAAAGAAAAACCTCGCCCCTATAAACTACTTGAAACAGGAGTGCGGGTTATTGATACATTAAATCCGATTGTTGAGGGAGGCACGGGCTTTATCCCCGGCCCTTTCGGTACGGGTAAAACGGTACTTCAACATGCTATTTCCAAACAGGCTGAAGCAGATATCGTGATTATTGCCGCATGTGGAGAGCGTGCCAATGAGGTGGTAGAGATCTTTACTGAATTTCCCGAATTGATTGATCCGCATACAGGCCGTCAACTGATGGAACGTACTATCATTATAGCCAATACCTCGAATATGCCGGTGGCAGCCCGTGAGGCTTCAGTCTATACTGCCATGACAATTGCCGAATATTATCGTGCCATGGGGCTCAAGGTGTTATTGATGGCTGACTCCACTTCTCGTTGGGCTCAAGCTTTGCGTGAGATGTCAAACCGCATGGAAGAGTTACCCGGGCCGGATGCTTTTCCGATGGATATCTCTTCAATTATTTCTAATTTCTATGGCCGTGCAGGATACGTGTCTTTAAATAATGGTGAAACCGGTTCTATTACTTTCATTGGTACGGTATCTCCGGCTGGTGGTAACTTGAAAGAACCGGTGACGGAGAATACTAAGAAAGTAGCCCGTTGCTTCTATGCCTTGGAACAGGATCGTGCTGATAAAAAACGCTATCCGGCCGTGAATCCGATTGATTCTTATTCTAAATACATTGAGTATCCCGAATTTGAAGAGTATATCGCCAAACATATTAATGGTGAGTGGCTGGAGAAAGTCAATGAGATAAAAACCCGTCTTCAACGTGGAAAAGAGATTGCTGAACAAATTAATATCTTGGGTGATGATGGTGTTCCACCAGAATACCATGTTGTTTTTTGGAAATCGGAATTGATTGATTTTGTGATTTTGCAGCAAGATGCTTTTGATGAGATTGATTCAGTAACGCCCATGGAGCGTCAGGAAGCAATATTGAATCTTGTGATTGATGTTTGCCGCACAGAATTTGAATTTGATAACTTCAATGAGGTAATGGATTATTTCAAGAAGATGATTAATATTTGTAAGCAGATGAACTACTCGAAATTTCAATCGGCAGAGTATGACGGATTCATTAAACAGTTAGCTGAGTTGGTGGAAGAGAGGAAAGCATCATTAGTAAAGGATAAATCGTAAATAGATAATATGGCAGCAAAAGCATTTCAAAAGATATATACCAAGATTACTCAAATAACTAAGGCTACTTGTTCGCTCAAGGCAACGGGGGTGGGTTATGATGAGTTGGCAACTGTAAACGGTAAATTGGCACAAGTTGTGAAAATGACCGGTGAGGAAGTGACCTTGCAGGTCTTTGAGGGAACTGAAGGTATTCCTACTAATGCTGAAGTGATGTTCTTGGGTAAAGCGCCTACAGTAAAGGTCAGCGAACAGCTTGCCGGACGTTTTTTCAATGCCTTTGGCGATCCTATCGACGGTGGCCCTGCCATCGAGGGAGAAGAGGTGGAGATTGGTGGCCCGTCAGTGAATCCGGTTCGTCGAAAGCAACCTTCTGAACTTATTGCAACAGGTATAGCGGGCATTGATCTTAATAATACACTGGTTTCAGGACAGAAGATTCCATTTTTCGCAGATCCTGATCAGCCATTCAATCAAGTGATGGCTAATGTGGCATTACGTGCAGAGACGGACAAAATTATTCTTGGAGGGATGGGTATGACGAATGATGACTACCTATACTTTAAGAACGTGTTTTCTAATGCAGGTGCACTCGATCGTATTGTTAGTTTTGTGAACACAACGGAAAATCCACCGGTAGAGCGTCTGCTGATCCCTGATATGGCACTTACGTCAGCCGAATATTTTGCGGTGAAGAATAATGAAAAAGTGTTGGTGCTACTTACGGATATGACTTCGTATGCTGATGCACTTGCTATCGTTTCAAATCGTATGGATCAGATCCCATCGAAAGATTCTATGCCTGGATCGCTGTATTCTGACTTGGCAAAAATATATGAGAAAGCGGTACAGTTTCCCGATGGAGGTTCCATCACGATCATTGCCGTAACAACTCTGTCGGGTGGAGACATCACTCATGCTGTGCCCGATAACACAGGCTATATTACCGAAGGGCAGCTCTTTCTTCGTCGTGATAGTGATATCGGCAAAGTTATTGTAGACCCATTCCGTTCGCTATCTCGTTTGAAACAACTGGTTATCGGCAAGAAAACCCGCAAGGACCATCCGCAAGTGATGAATGCCTCTGTTCGCTTGTACGCCGATGCTGCCAATGCGAAGACTAAGTTGGAAAATGGTTTTGATCTGACCAACTATGATGAACGCACACTCGCTTTTGCCAAAGATTATTCAACTCAATTATTGGCTATTGATGTAAACCTTGATACAACAGAAATGCTTGATGTGGCTTGGAGTTTGCTTGCCAAATATTTCCGTCCGGAAGAGGTAAACATTAAGCAAGAATTAGTTGATGAATTCTGGAAATAAAATTCATGCTTAAACTAATAAGATGGCTATAAAATTTCAATATAATAAAACCTCTTTTCAGCAATTGGAAAAGCAACTGAAAATGCGTGTTCGTACTCTCCCCATTATCAAGAACAAGGAGAGTGCACTCCGCGTGGAAGTAAAACGCAGTAAAGCGGAAGTGGTGACTTTGGAGGAAAGGCTTGAACAACAAATTCAAGCTTATGAAGCCATGTTCGCACTTTGGAATGAGTTTGATGCCTCATTGATCAAAGTAAGCGATGTTCATTTAGGGATAAAGAAGATTGCCGGTGTACGCATTCCGTTGTTGGAAAATGTGGACTTTGAAGTTCGTCCTTATAGCTTGTTTAGTGCTCCTAAATGGTATGCCGATGGAATACATTTATTGAAAGGGCTTGCTCAAACAGCTATTGAGAGGGAGTTCATGTTGGCAAAACTCAACCTACTGGAACATGCCCGAAAGAAGACCACTCAGAAAGTGAATCTTTTTGAGAAGGTGCAGATACCCGGTTATCAAGATGCTTTGCTAAAGATTAAACGCTTTATGGAAGATGAGGAAAATTTGTCCAAGTCTTCACAGAAGATTTTGAAATCTCAGCAAGAAAAAAAGAAGGAGGCAGAGAGATGATAACCAAAATGAAGAAAATTACATTCCTTGTGTATCACAAGGAATACGATGCTTTTCTAACTAATCTTCGTGACTTGGGTGTGGTTCATATTGCCGAAAAGCAGCAAGGCATAGCTGATAGTTCGGGATTGCAAGAAAAAATTCGCCTTTCTGCCCGTATTGCCAGTTCTATGAAATTGCTTGAAAATATTAAAGTAGAAAAGAAAGTTGAAAAGGATCCTACAGCCGAACGAGGCTTGCAAGTGCTCGATGAAGTAGACTTTTTGATAAACGAAAAAAGTAAGTTGCAGCAACAATATCAGGCTTATGAAAAGGAGATGACAACTCTTCGACCTTGGGGAAATTTTGAGCCGGACAGCATTCAGCGTTTGTCTGATGCCGGCCTTTTGATCAGGTTCTATGTTTGTTCTGAGAGCAATTATAAAGAAGAATGGGTTGATAAATACAATGCGATTGAAATTAACCGTTTGGCTTCGAAGGTTTTCTTTATTACCATAATCAAAAGCGAAACGGAACTAGACATTGATGTAGAGCAAGTAAAGCTGCCGACCGCCTCTTTCGATCATATTGAATTTCTGCAAGCCGGTATTATTCTTGATTTGGAGGACAATGAACATGCATTGGAGAAGTTAGCCGAAAAAGAAATCCCTTCATTGCAAGTTGCTCAGAAGCAGCTTAATAGCGAAATAGAACTTTCGAAAGTACTGCTCAATACAGAACAAACTGTAGGAGATAAACTCATGTTGTTGCAAGGATGGGCTCCTGCAGTGAAAGAAGTTGAGATAGCTTCTTATCTTGACTCTCAGAGTGTATATTATAAAATAACGAACCCTACTTTGGAAGATAATGTGCCCATTCTGTTGAATAACAGAGGAATCTTTGCCTGGTTTGAGCCAATTTGCAAGCTCTATATGCTTCCAAAATACAACGAACTGGACCTTACACCGTTTTTTGCTCCCTTCTTTATGCTCTTTTTTGGCCTTTGTTTGGGTGATTCAGGATATGGGCTGTTTCTATTTCTGGGTGTAACTATTTATAGATTGTTCGCAAAAAAGATTGGAGATACGATGAAGCCAATACTTTCTTTAGTGCAGCTATTGGCCGTTTCTACGTTCTTTTGTGGCATGTTGACAGGAACGTTCTTTGGAGCTAATTTCTATAATATCGACTGGCCTTTTGTTCAGCGTATGAAAGCTGCCCTTGCCATGGATAATAATGACATGTTTCGACTTTCGTTGATTCTTGGAGCAATCCAGATTCTTTTTGGCATGATACTTAAATCAGTCAATCAGACGATACAGTTTGGTTTTAAGTATGCTGTTGGCACCATTGGCTGGATTCTGTTACTACTTTCTATGGCTTTTTCGGCTTTGTTGCCCGGAGTATTGCCTATGGGAGGAACTATTCATCTGGTGATTCTTGGGTTTGCCGGAGTAATGATCTTCCTCTATAACAGTCCCGACAAGAATATCTTTATCAATTTCGGATTAGGCTTTTGGGATTCTTATAATATGGTAACCGGCTTGCTGGGTGATGTACTCTCATACGTTCGCTTGTTTGCCCTTGGACTTTCAGGGGGGATTTTGGCTAGCGTATTCAATAGTTTGGCTGTAGGAATGAGTCCTGATAATATTATAGCTGGTCCGATAATAATGGTACTGATTTTTGTTCTGGGTCATTCTATTAACATCTTTATGAATGTTCTGGGTGCAATGGTACACCCTATGCGTCTTACGTTCGTCGAATTCTTCAAAAACTCAGGATATGAAGGTGGTGGCAAAGAATATAAGCCATTCAGTAACTAATAAACAAGAATATATAAACAATAAAAATAAAATTATGGAAATGAATTTATTAATCGCCTATATCGGCATCGCAGTAATGGTTGGTTTATCAGGCATTGGTAGTGCTTACGGGGTAACTATTGCAGGTAATGCGGCTATTGGAGCTTTAAAGAAAAATGAAAGTGCATTCGGTAATTTTCTAGTGTTAACAGCTCTTCCGGGTACACAGGGGTTGTATGGCTTTGCGGGATACTTTATGTTTCAAACAATTTTCGGAGTATTAACTCCCTCTATTACGGCTATTCAGGCTGCTGCAGTTTTGGGTGCGGGCATTGCACTCGGACTTGTTGCTTTATTTTCGGCCATTCGCCAGGGACAAGTATGCGCCAATGGCATTGCCGCCATCGGGCAAGGATACAATGTGTTTGGGAACACCTTAATTTTAGCAGTATTTCCTGAACTTTACGCCATTGTTGCTTTGGCTGCGACCTTCCTTATGGGAAGTGCTTTGGTTGCATAAGAATTTATTTTCGATATGAAAAAACATCCTGTAGAGAAATCACTCTACAGGATGTTTTTGCTTGTGAACAAACTGTTTTATGCAAACGTTTGTTTCAATCTCTTTACTGAGATTTAATATTTAAACGCTTACTTTTCAATTTAAAATACGTATTTTTGCGATATAAGTACAAATAGAGATTTAGAACATTATATGATAAAAGAGCTATTATCCCCTGATTACATTTTCGAGGCAAGCTGGGAAGTATGTAATAAAGTAGGGGGAATTTATACTGTATTGTCTACCAGAGCGAAGACTTTGCAGTCTACCTTTCATGACAAAGTACTATTTATTGGTCCTGATATATGGCAGAATAGTGAGAATCCATTATTTATAGAATCAAAGAACCTTTGCACCGAGTGGCGCGAATATGCAAGAGAGCAAGAGGGAATCGGGGTGCGCATGGGAAGATGGAACATTCCGGGTGAACCGATTGTTATATTAGTCAATTTTCAGCCTTTCTTTGCGCAGAAGAATGAAATATATACTGAGATGTGGGATACTTTTCAAGTAGATTCTTTACATGCTTACGGTGACTACGAAGAGGCATCTATGTTTTCTTATGCAGCCGGCAAAGCGGTTGAGAGCTTTTATAAATATAACTTGTCGGATACGGACAAAGTGATTTATCAGGCACATGAATGGATGACAGGTTTGGGAGCGCTTTATCTGCAAACAGCTGTACCTGAGATTGCCACCATCTTCACAACTCATGCTACTTCCATCGGACGTTCCATCGCCGGTAATAACAAGCCGCTTTACGACTATCTCTTTGCTTACAATGGAGACCAGATGGCGCAAGAACTTAATATGCAATCCAAACATTCTATAGAAAAGCAGACCGCTCATAGTGTAGACTGTTTTACCACGGTGAGTCAGATAACCAATATAGAGTGTAAGCAATTGCTTAACAAAGAAGCTGATGTTGTTTTAATGAATGGGTTTGAAGATGACTTTGTACCTAAAGGAAATACTTTTACGGGAAAACGTAAAAGAGCTCGTACTGCCATGTTGAATGTGGCAAATAATCTGCTTGGAACTGATTGGGGAGACGATACTCTGATCATTGGAACCAGTGGACGTTATGAGTTTAAGAATAAAGGAATTGATGTTTTTCTTGAATCACTTCATCGTTTGAATAATGATAAAAATTTAAAGAAGAATGTATTGGCATTTATTAATGTCCCAGGTTGGGTAGGAACACCACGTGAAGATCTTCTGTTGCGATTGAAGAGCAGAGATAAAGCTACAACGCAGTTGGAAACTCCTTTCATAACCCATTGGTTGTATGATGCGGAGAATGATAAAATATTAAATATGTTGAAATATCTGGGAATGACCAACAGCAAGGATGATAGAGTAAAGGTCATTTTTGTACCTTGTTATCTAAATGGAAAAGACGGGGTGTTCAACAAAGAATATTATGATTTGTTATTAGGACAAGATCTAAGCATTTATCCGTCGTACTATGAGCCATGGGGATATACTCCATTAGAGAGCGTAGCCTTTAGAGTGCCTACTATCACTACTGATCTTGCCGGTTTTGGCCTTTGGGTAAATGGCCTGAAGAATCAGAGTGGTATTGATGACGGAGTAGAAGTGCTTCATCGTTCGGATAGTAATTATTTTGAAGTAGCTGATGGCATTAAAAATATTGTTTCAATGTTTTCGACCAAGGCTGATGACGAAGTGACTGAAGTTCGCAAGCGAGCAGGTGAAGTGGCTGAACAAGCCTTGTGGAAGCATTTTATACAATATTATTATGAGGCATACGACATAGCATTACGCAAAGCCGCAAAACGGCAAATGAGCTAAAAATATATTCATCAACAAGTAAACTATAACATTATGAAAATTAAAGTTAGTAATGTGAACACTCCGAACTGGAAAGAGATAACTGTAAAATCATCTGTTCCGGCAGAGCTTGAAAAGTTGTCTGAAATAGCAAGAAATATCTGGTGGTCATGGAATTATGAAGCCACGGAGTTGTTTAGAAGCCTCGATCCTATTCTCTGGAAAGAAGCCGGACAGAATCCTGTTCTGTTTCTTGAGCACATGAATTTTGAAAAGCTTGAAGCTCTGTCAAAAGATAAAGTTGTGCTCAAGAGAATGAATGATGTGTATGCAAAGTTCAGAGATTACATGGATGTTAAGCCGGATAAACAGCGCCCTTCTGTTGCTTATTTCAGCATGGAATATGGTTTGAATCACGTGCTTAAAATATATTCCGGTGGTTTGGGAGTACTTGCCGGTGACTACTTAAAAGAAGCATCAGACAGCAATGTCGATCTTTGTGCGGTTGGTTTCCTCTATCGTTATGGCTACTTCACTCAAACGCTTGCCATAGATGGACAACAGATAGCTAACTACGAAGCTCAAAATTTCGGAACACTTCCATTGGAAAGGGTTCTCGACGCTAACAATCAACCCCTTGTGGTGGATGTGCCTTATATTGACTACATCGTTCATGCATACGTTTGGAAAGTCAATGTGGGTCGTATCTCATTATATCTGCTTGATACGGATAATGAAATGAACAGCGAATTCGATCGTTCCATCACTCATCAACTTTATGGAGGTGATTGGGAAAATCGCTTGAAACAAGAAATACTTTTGGGTATCGGTGGTATTCTTACCTTGAAAGCTTTAGGTATAAAGAAGGATATATACCATTGTAATGAGGGACATGCTGCTTTAATCAATGTGCAACGCCTTTGTGATTATGTAGCCGAAGGATTGAGTTTCGATCAGGCCATTGAATTGGTTCGTGCTTCTTCTCTTTATACTGTTCATACACCTGTTCCGGCAGGACATGACTATTTTGATGAAGGGTTGTTTGCTAAATATATGAGCGCATACCCAGCCAAAATGGGCATCTCATGGGATGATTTGATGGATTTAGGGCGTAATAATCCGGGAGATAAAGGCGAACGTTTTTGTATGTCAGTCTTTGCTTGTAACGCTTCTCAGGAAGTGAACGGTGTGAGCTGGTTACATGGAAAAGTGTCTCAGGAAATGTTTGCTTCTATCTGGAAGGGATATTTCCCGGAAGAAAGCCATGTGGGTTATGTCACCAATGGTGTACACTTCCCAACTTGGAGTGCTCGTGAATGGAAGCAGTTATATGCGAAATACTTCGATGAGAATTTCTTGTACGATCAATCAAATCCTAAGATTTGGGAAGCGATATACAGTGTTCCGGATGAAGAAATCTGGAATACCCGTATGACGATGAAAAATAAGCTAGTGGACTATATCCGCAGACAGTTCAGTGAAACCTGGTTGAAAAACCAAGGAGATCCTTCACGTATTGTTTCGCTGATGGATAAAATAAATCCGAATGCTTTGTTGATTGGATTCGGACGTCGTTTTGCTACGTATAAGCGTGCGCATCTCTTGTTTACAGATCTTGATCGTTTGGCTAAGATTGTGAATAACCCAGATCGTCCGGTACAATTCCTTTTCACAGGAAAGGCCCATCCCCACGATGGTGCAGGGCAGGGGCTGATCAAAATGATTATAGAGATTTCTCGCCGCCCTGAGTTTTTGGGTAAGATTATGTTTCTTGAAAATTATGATATGCAGTTGGCTCGTCGACTGGTAACGGGAGTTGATATTTGGTTGAATACGCCGACTCGTCCGCTCGAAGCATCGGGTACTTCCGGTGAGAAGGCTTTGATGAATGGGGTGTTGAACTTCTCGGTACTTGATGGTTGGTGGCTTGAAGGATATCGCGAGAACGCAGGATGGATGTTGACAGAGAAACGTACTTATCAAAATCAGGAACATCAGGACCAACTTGATGCTGCTACTCTTTATAGTGTTCTCGAGACGCAAATATTGCCACTCTATTATGATAAAAACGAGGATGGTTATTCCGAAGAATGGGTGAAATATATAAAGAATTCCATCGCTCAGATTGCTCCTCATTATACAATGAAGCGTCAGCTGGATGATTATTATGAGAAGTTCTATACGAAACTGGCTAAACGTTTCCAGGCATTAAATGCGAATGGTTACGAAAAGGCTAAGGAGTTGGCTGCTTGGAAAGAAGAAGTTGCTGAAAAATGGGATTCGATAGAAATAGTATCGAGTGAGAAAACAGAAGAATTGCTTCAACAATCATTAGAAAGTGGCAAAGATTATACCACTACTTACGTGATTGACGAAAAAGGATTGAATGACGCTATTGGAATTGAACTTGTTACCATTCATACTAATGCAGAAGGTAAAGAGCATGTTTATTCAGTTGAACCATTTGATGTGATTAAGAAAGAAGGTAATTTATATACTTTCCAGGTAAAACACAGCTTATCAAATGCCGGTAGTTTTAAGATTGCTTTCCGTATGTATCCTAAGAATAAGGATTTGCCACATCGTCAGGACTTCTGTTATGTGCGCTGGTTTGATTAATTAATAAAATGAGGCTGCTCCAAGTGATATTGAAGCAGCCTCTTTATTTATCTGTTTAGCATTTCTTGAAAATGCCCGTTCAGTAGTTCTTTATTTTATTAATTCAGCCAATTTTGCTTGAAGTTCTTCTCCATGCAGACCACGAGCTATAATGGTTCCGTCTTTATCAATCAACACTACGTGAGGAATGCTTCGGATGGCATACAATTTTGATCCTTCGCTATCCCAGAATTTCAAATCCGACATTTGAGGCCAAGTGATATTTAGTTGCGCAATGCCATCTTTCCATGATTGTCCATCTTTATCGAGTGATACACCTACTATTTCAAATCCTTTGCTCTTGTATTTTGCATAAGCCTTCACCAAGTTCGGCATTTCTTGGCGACAAGGTCCGCACCAGCTGGCCCAAAAGTCAACTAACACTACTTTTCCTTTGCCTGCATAATCCGATAGTTTCATCGGCTTTCCATCAGGAGTCAGCATACTGAAATCGACAAACTTCTGGCCAACAGCCGATTTCTTTGCAACGCTCACAAGCTCTTTCAGTTGCAAAATGCTTTCGTTCTTTTGGAAATTAGCCGGAATTTTTGCCAGTAAAGGTTCAATCTCCGGATATTCCATGTAATAATTGTACTGTCCAAGTAAAAATACGCCCACCGTATTGCTGATGTTCTTTTCAATGCCGGCTTTAATGGTAGTCATCATCTCACTTTCCAGACCATTCATTTCTTTTATTTTGGCCTCTTTCTGTTTATCAGTAAGGGTTGTGTCGCCCATTGATTCATAGATAGCACTTTGTTTTTTGTTGATAGCATTCAACTGAGCTCTAAATTCCTGATAAGCATTGTTAGAAGGAGTACCTGTTGCCGAGTCATCCTCTTTGCCCAGCTTTACTTCAATCTTTCCGTTTTCAAGGAAGAAATCCATAATGAGCTGTTCTTCACCTTTTGCATACGTTAGATATCTATTTACAGTAGAGTCTTGTACGCCTTCAAAAGCAAATGTACCATCTTTAATGATGGCTGTATCTAGCTTATTAAATTGCCTGTCGGCACGTTCCTGGAGAAACACCGTATCGCCATCAGCGGCACCTTCTACGGTTCCTTTAACTGTGTAGCCTTTGTTCCCGGTGCACGATGCTAATCCTAAAGCGGTTGCAGCAAATAAATAAATGATTTTTTTCATGCTATTGTAAATTAAATGAATATTTATTTATGCAAAGATATATTTTTTTTCAAAGTAGCTAGAATATCATTGGTTATAATATCGTAATGCGCTCATTTAATGGTAGAAATATGTACCTTTGTACCTCAAATTATGGTATGAATATGCAAGAAGACAATTACATTATTGAAGTAAGTAGCGTGTCGAAATTCTTTGGTGATAAAACCGCTCTGGATAATGTAAGCCTGCGAGTAAAGAAAGGTGAGTTTGTGACTATCCTTGGCCCTTCGGGTTGTGGAAAGACCACATTGTTGCGCCTTGTTGCAGGTTTTCAATCTGTATCTAAGGGAGAAATCAAGATATCGGGTAAGGAAATTACTCAGACACCCCCTCATAAGCGCCCTGTTAATACGGTTTTTCAGAAATACGCTTTGTTTCCGCATTTGAATGTGTATGATAACATCGCATTCGGCTTAAAACTTAAGAAAATGCCGAAACAAGAGATAGAAAAGAAAGTGAAAGGAGCGTTGAAGATGGTAGGTATGACGGACTACGAATTCAGAGATGTGGATTCTCTGTCGGGTGGGCAACAGCAACGCGTGGCTATTGCCCGTGCCATAGTGAACGAGCCCGAAGTACTCTTGCTTGATGAACCACTGGCAGCTTTGGATCTCAAGATGCGTAAAGATATGCAGATGGAATTAAAAGAAATGCATAAACGTTTGGGCATTACATTTGTTTATGTAACGCATGATCAGGAAGAAGCTCTTACGTTGAGCGATACGATTGTGGTGATGAGTGAGGGTAAGATTCAGCAGATAGGTACACCTATTGATATCTATAATGAACCGACAAATTCTTTTGTAGCCGACTTTATAGGTGAGAGCAATATTTTGAATGGTGTGATGCTAAAAGATAAATTGGTGCGCATCTGTGATACCGAATTTGAATGCGTAGATGAAGGATTTGGTGAAAATGTTCCGGTAGATGTCGTGATTCGTCCCGAAGATCTTTATATTTTTGCTGTGTCGGATGCAGCTCAGTTGGTAGGAGTGGTACAGTCGACTATATTTAAAGGAGTGCATAACGAAATGACTGTTTTGTGTGGAGACTATGAATTTCTTGTTCAGGACTATCACCATTTTGAGGTTGGCGAAACAGTGGGATTGCTGGTGAAGCCTTTTGATATTCACATCATGAAGAAAGAGCGGGTGTGTAATACATTTGATGGGAAGATGGTGGACAATACACATGTCGAGTTTTTGGGATATACTTTTGAATGTTCCGCAGTTAGTTCCATTGAAGCCGGGCAAGCAGTGAAAGTTGAAGTTGATTTCAACAAAGTGATTCTTCAAGATAACGAAGAAGACGGGATGTTGACCGGAGAAGTGAAGTTCATCCTTTATAAAGGCAATCATTATCATCTGACGGTTTTCTCTGACTGGGATGAAGATGTATATGTGGATACCAATGATGTATGGGATGATGGTGATCGGGTAGGAATCACTATTCTGCCCACCGACATTCGAATTATTAACTGATCGATAAATGAAAGAATAAGAAGTGAGTAGAAAATTACCGATTTTTTTTGCATCACGTAAGAGTTGGACGCTCCCTTACGTTATCTTTTCGGCCATCTTTGTTGTCATTCCATTGTTACTTATCGTAGTCTATGCATTTACTGATGATAACGGACACCTGACAATGTCGAACTTCTCGAAGTTCTTTATGCACCCTGAGGCAATTAATACCTTTGTTTATTCCATCGGCATTGCTATTATCACAACATCCATTTGTATTCTTCTTGGTTATCCGGCAGCATGGATATTGAGCAATAGTAAGTTCAATAAATCACGTACTCTGGTAGTACTCTTCATTTTACCTATGTGGGTTAATATTTTGGTGCGCACGCTAGCTACCGTTGCATTATTCGATTTCTTTAGTATTCCCCTTGGTGAAGGCGCACTCATTTTCGGAATGGTCTATAACTTTCTCCCATTCATGATCTATCCCATCTACAACACTTTGCAAAAGATGGATCGTAGCTATATTGAAGCAGCTCAAGACTTGGGAGCAAACCCTGTGCAAGTCTTTTTCAAAGCCATATTGCCGCTTTCCATGCCGGGAGTGATGAGTGGTGTGATGATGGTCTTTATGCCTACCATCTCTACCTTTGCAATAGCAGAACTGCTTACCATGAATAACATCAAACTTTTTGGAACCACTATTCAAGAGAATATCAATAATAGTATGTGGAACTATGGGGCCGCTCTGTCTCTCATTATGTTGTTGCTCATTGCAGCTACTTCGCTTTTTGGCACCGACGATAAAGACAATGCTAACGAAGGAGGCGGACTATGGTAAAGAAGATTTTTGCGCAGACATATTTGTGGGTATTGTTGCTATTGCTCTATGCCCCAATCATTATTATCGTGATCTATTCGTTCACCGAAGCAAAAGTATTGGGCAACTGGACGGGCTTTTCTACTAAGCTCTATTCTTCACTTCTTGTCACCAGTAGCCATCATTCGCTGATGAATGCCTTAATGAATACCCTGACTATTGCTTTCATTGCTGCTACAGCCTCCACCTTGCTGGGTAGCATTACCGCTATCGGTATTTATAATCTGAAAGCCCGATCTAAAAAGGCTATTGGATTTGTGAACAGCATTCCTATCTTGAATGGCGACATTATTACAGGTATTTCGTTATTCCTGCTTTTTGTCTCATTGGGCATATCGCAAGGCTATGTCACAGTAGTGCTTGCGCATATTACTTTTTGTACGCCCTATGTTGTGCTAAGTGTTTTGCCCCGTCTCAAGCAGATGAATCCAAATATTTATGAGGCAGCTCTCGATCTTGGTGCCACACCTATGCAGGCGCTTCGAAAAGTCATTATTCCCGAGATAAGGCCGGGAATGATTAGTGGTTTTATGCTGGCCATCACCCTTTCCATTGATGATTTTGCCGTTACAGTTTTTACAATAGGCAATCAGGGACTCGAAACACTCTCTACCTATATCTATGCTGACGCACGAAAAGGAGGGCTGACTCCCGAGCTTCGTCCCCTTTCTACTATTATTTTTGTGGTGGTGCTGGCATTACTTATTATCATTAACCATAGAGCAGGAAAGGCGAAGCAGCAAGAGTGACTATTCTGCCTCTCAAACACCGATATGTTTTCAAAAAACGCTTCATTGTTTTTAAAAAAGACCTAAGTATTATATGAAGAAGTTCTTATCTGTTTTATCTATTATCTGTATATGCTTGCTTACCGGTTGTTATAATACGGGTGAGCCTCGCGAGAATGTGCTTAAAATTTATAATTGGGCAGATTACATTGACGAAGACGTATTGAAGGAATTTCAGGCATATTATAAACAGCAGACAGGTGAAGATATCCGTATTGTTTACCAGACATTTGACATCAATGAAGTGATGCTCACCAAAATAGAGAAAGGACACGAAGATTTTGATGTGGTTTGCCCGTCGGAATACATCATCGAGCGTATGTTGAAGAAAGATTTGCTTCTGCCGATTGATACAGTCTTGAATGGTTCGCAAAGTTACATTCATAACCTTTCGCCTTATATTCGTGCTCAGATAGACAAATTGAGTCAGCCGGGCAAGCAAGCCAATCATTATGCAGTGTGCTACATGTGGGGGACTACGGGCATTTTGTATAACAAAGCCTTTGTTCCTGATGTTGATGCAGAAACCTGGGGAACTCTCTGGAATCGCAAATATGCCGGTAAGATTCTGATGAAAGAAAGCTATCGTGATGCGTATGGTACGGCAGCGATCTATGCTCATGCCAACGAACTGCGTGAAGGCAAACTTACGGTCGAAGATTTAATGAATGACTATTCACCCGAGGCAATGGCCGTAGTCGAGAAATATCTAAAAGCGATGAAGCCGTTGATCGCCGGATGGGAATCGGACTTCGGCAAAGAGATGATGACGAAAAACAAAGCATGGCTCAATTTGACGTGGAGTGGTGATGCCATGTGGGCTATCGAAGAAGCTGCTTCAGTTGGGGTAGAACTTGATTATGTGGTTCCGCTGGAAGGTAGTAATATCTGGTACGATGGATGGGTAATACCTAAATATGCAGGCAATGCTAAGGCAGCCAGTTACTTCATCAATTATATGTGCCGCCCAGACGTGGCACTTCGCAATATGGATGCCACAGGCTTTGTCAGTTCGATAGCTACTCCTGAAATATTGGAAGCAAAGATAGACACCACTCTCAATTATCATTCTGATTTAAGCTATTTTTTTGGTCCCGGAGCCGAGAGTGTGCAGGTCAATCGAATTCAATATCCCGACCGTAAGGTGGTAGACCGCTGCGCCATGATTCGTGATTTTGGAGATAAGACGGAGGCTGTGCTTGAAATATGGTCAAGAATTAAAGGAGATAATCTGGGCGTAGGTATCACTATTCTTATATTTGTTGTTGTGGCACTTATGAGCGGATGGATGATCTATAAACGTTGGTTACGTTATAAACGAAATAAAATGCAACGACGAAGAAGTCGCAGACGAAAATAGTGCTATAAATCTTCTCTTCGTCATGCATAATGCCTTTGCTAAGGGAACGAATATTCTTGGATGCGTTTAAGTAAACACTAATATAAATAAATAGGTAGATTATGAAGTTGAAATGCCTGACGCTGATTGCGTTGACATGCTGTTCTCTCGTTGCTGCACAAGCGCAAGTTCAGTCGGTAAGAAGTGAACGTTTGCTCGATAAGGGTTGGCGGTTTACAAAAGGAGATGTTGCCGAAGCCGCTACTGTGGACTACAACGACGAGAAATGGCAACAAGTAGTCGTTCCCCATGATTGGGCCATTTACGGTCCATTCAGCAGAGAGAATGACTTGCAGAACGTTGCCGTGACACAGAATCTGGAGACCAAAGCCTCTGTGAAGACCGGACGTACGGGTGGATTGCCATATGTAGGAGTAGGGTGGTATCGGAAGACCTTCTCTGTCGACAGTTTTAAGAAAGGAACCAAGCGTGTTACTTTACTATTTGATGGAGCGATGAGCGAAGCCCGTGTGTACGTCAATGGCAAGGAAGTTACTTTTTGGCCTTGGGGATACAACTCTTTTCATTGCGATGTTACCGACTTCATTCATTCAGGAGATAACCTGTTGGCCGTACGTTTGGAAAACAAACCTCAATCATCGCGCTGGTATTCAGGAGCAGGACTTTACAGAAATGTGCATCTCATCGTTACTGATGAGGTACATGTACCTGTCTGGGGTACCTATCTCACCACTCCCTTTGTTTCTGCCGAATATGCTGCTGTGCGTTTAAAAACAACGATTGAGAATCTGGCAAATGAAGATGTAAGAATACAGACCGTCATACACAACGCACAAGGAGAAGTAGTGGCCCAGAAGGATGAGATGCGCAAATTGATGAAAGGACAAGCTTTTGAGCAAAATTTCATTGTTGATCATCCTTCATTGTGGTCGCCCGAAACACCTGTCTTGTACAAAGCCGTATCGAAAATCTTTGTTCGTGATCGTTTGGTAGATGAATATACCACACGTTTCGGCATTCGTTCGGTACAAGTCATTGCAGGCAAAGGCTTCTTTCTGAATGGAAAGCTTCGCAAATTTCAAGGCGTATGCAATCATCACGACTTAGGCCCGCTGGGCGCAGCTGTAAACACAGCTGGGTTGAGGCGCCAACTCACGATGCTAAAGGATATGGGTTGCGACGCTATACGTACGGCACATAATATGCCCGCACCCGAGCTGGTGGCTTTGTGCGACGAAATGGGATTTATGGTGATGATAGAGCCTTTCGACGAGTGGGACAAAGCCAAGTGCGAGAATGGCTATCACCGCTTTTTCAATGAATGGGCAGAGAAGGATATGATCAACATGCTTCACAACTATCGCAACAACGCAAGCGTGGTGATGTGGAGCATTGGCAACGAAGTTCCGACACAGTGTAGTCCCGATGGTTATCGGGTGGCCTCTTTCCTGCAAGATATTTGTCACCGAGAAGACCCCACACGCCCTGTAACCTGTGGCATGGATCAGGTAAGTTGTGTACTTGGCAATGGCTTTGCCGCACTGCTCGATGTACCCGGATTCAATTACAGAGTGCACCGCTACCAAGAAGCTTACGGCAAACTCCCTCAGGGAATTGTGTTGGGTTCCGAAACCTCTTCTACGGTTAGCTCACGAGGCGTATATAAGTTTCCCGTAGAGAAAAAGGCCGATGCCAAATATAGTGATCATCAATCTTCCTCATATGATTTGGAATATTGCTCCTGGTCCAACGTGCCCGATGAAGACTTTGCATTGGCCGATGATCATCATTGGACGATGGGACAGTTCGTCTGGACCGGCTTCGATTATCTTGGCGAGCCATCACCTTATGATACTGACGCATGGCCCAACCACAGTTCACTGTTTGGCATTATCGACTTGGCAAGCATTCCGAAAGATCGTTATTATCTGTATAGAAGCATTTGGAATAAGAACGACCATACACTCCACATCCTTCCACATTGGAATTGGAAAGGACGGGAAGGAGAAATAACCCCCGTGTTTGCTTATACCGATTATCCTTCGGCAGAACTCTTTGTCAATGGAAAGAGCTACGGCAGGCAGAGCAAAAACAATACCTCCCTGCAAAATCGTTATCGGTTGATGTGGATGAATGTGTTATACGAACCGGGCGAAGTGAAAGTTGTGGCTTATGATGCTGCCGATAAAGCCGTTGCTGAAGAGATAGTACGCACAGCAGGCAAGCCGCATCACATAGAGCTGTCGGCCGACCGTTCTCAACTCACTCCCGATGGGAAAGATCTGGCATACATCAATGTGAAAGTAGTCGATAAAGATGGTAATCTTTGTCCAATGGACGATCGATTGATCAACTTCTCTGTACAAGGTAGCGGTACATTTCGTGCAGTAGCCAATGGAGACCCCACTTGTCTTGAATTGTTTCATTTACCCCGGATGCATGCCTTCAGCGGGCAACTTACCGCCATTGTGCAAACATCCCAGAAAGAAGGATCTATTTTGTTCGAGGCAAAAGCGAAAGGATTGAAGAGCGGGAAGTTGGTGCTAATGGTTAAAGGAGATAGGTAGAAAGGCTGTCTTTCAGTATACGAAACATGTATAAAACGTGCATGAAGTTTGCGGACTTCATGCACGTTTTTTTATTTTCCCTAAAACTGCACTGTGCAGTTGATCCAACTAAACCGTTTTCTTGAAGCATTTCAACCGTCCTCTTGGCTGATCTGGACTATTCTTCTAATGATTCTCAAAGTGCAAGGTCTTTTTTTTTTGTTTTGGCATAAAAAGAGGGTAAAGTGCATCTGTGGGAAAAACACATAAAAAAGAAGTCTATTTAAATGGCCGACCATGTTGAAAATATTGATGATGCTTTAATGTCGTTTCAATTCCATAAGGTACAATTAAAGGGTAGCAAGAAAATAATTGTGGCAGGTGATTGGATGTTTCAATTCCATAAGGTACAATTAAAGGAATAATACCGTGCATTATATCGGCAGTATTCTCAACTGGTTTCAATTCCATAAGGTACAATTAAAGGTCGCCCATGACGGTATCATCAATAGGGGATGCTAGTTTCAATTCCATAAGGTACAATTAAAGGTGTCGATCTGGTAGATGCTTTGCAGCACTATAGACTGTTTCAATTCCATAAGGTACAATTAAAGGAAACACGTGCATCATCGGAATCAACTAGAGGCACGAAGTTTCAATTCCATAAGGTACAATTAAAGGATAACGTCCGCAAGCTTGCCGCTATGCTTTGATTATGTTTCAATTCCATAAGGTACAATTAAAGGCCAAAGCAGGTTCTTCCACTCGTTCCGGATGATTGAGTTTCAATTCCATAAGGTACAATTAAAGGGGCATTTCTTACGGTATGCAATTGTCGTACTACTCTTGTTTCAATTCCATAAGGTACAATTAAAGGTCTATTTTCGGAAGCGGGCGACGAAGTGGAAACACTGTTTCAATTCCATAAGGTACAATTAAAGGTAGCGTACAATCCGCAGATGACACGTATCAATATGCGGTTTCAATTCCATAAGGTACAATTAAAGGAGGATATTTCTTCGCTGTTCCTGTGTAACTCTTTGATGTTTCAATTCCATAAGGTACAATTAAAGGAGAAGGTGGAGACGTTATTCAATTCATCATGCAGCAGTTTCAATTCCATAAGGTACAATTAAAGGGCAAAATGCCGCCCGTGGCCGCATTGGAAGCTTGGGGTTTCAATTCCATAAGGTACAATTAAAGGTACATTTCCTGCGGAATCTGTAATGTAAAAAGCCTCGTTTCAATTCCATAAGGTACAATTAAAGGAGATCAACGGGTAAGGTTTGTTCGCCCCACTCATGTTTCAATTCCATAAGGTACAATTAAAGGGTGCTCTTCGAGATCCTGCAACTTCGCCCCCTAGTGAGTTTCAATTCCATAAGGTACAATTAAAGGATAATACTCCAACAAAAATAAAATATATAAATATGTTTCAATTCCATAAGGTACAATTAAAGGTTTGTAATGTAGTAGGGAGTACGCCAGGAACCTCAAGTTTCAATTCCATAAGGTACAATTAAAGGGGTTTTTATGGCATTCGCATAAGCCTCGAATTCGAGTGTTTCAATTCCATAAGGTACAATTAAAGGCCTAATAGGACGTTTGGAGAAGTCCGGAGAATTGAGTTTCAATTCCATAAGGTACAATTAAAGGGTATCGTAACCGACGAATATTAACTTCTTTTTGCTGTTTCAATTCCATAAGGTACAATTAAAGGTGGGAAAAAAGTACCCCCATTGTGCGGTACTCCTAGGTTTCAATTCCATAAGGTACAATTAAAGGATTCACGTCCATCTTCTTAGTTAGCTCGCCAATACGCGTTTCAATTCCATAAGGTACAATTAAAGGAAAGAATCCATTCGAATCAGTATACCCATACCTGTGTTTCAATTCCATAAGGTACAATTAAAGGGGCGTTGAATACTATCAAACAATCACGCTCAATAGTTTCAATTCCATAAGGTACAATTAAAGGAATCTTCGTTAGCCTTTATTCGTTGCGCCATTGACTTGTTTCAATTCCATAAGGTACAATTAAAGGAATGATTATTACGTCTAAAGGAATATTTAAAACCCCGTTTCAATTCCATAAGGTACAATTAAAGGTTCGTACACAAATCGGGTATCAGGCATGCCTGTAGCCGTTTCAATTCCATAAGGTACAATTAAAGGAAGTGCTCGAACTGGAAAAACTGGCTTCTAAAGCAAAGTTTCAATTCCATAAGGTACAATTAAAGGTGTATGTTGTAACGGAAGGATGGGCATAAGGAGCGGAGTTTCAATTCCATAAGGTACAATTAAAGGATCTTCATATTTTTTGCCTTTCGGCCGTTGTACAAAGTTTCAATTCCATAAGGTACAATTAAAGGTAATCTGTTGTACCTCCTCGGCTTTTATTACAGCCTGTTTCAATTCCATAAGGTACAATTAAAGGTCTTCCTGTAGTTGTGTCGACATCAATAGCTTTATCGTTTCAATTCCATAAGGTACAATTAAAGGATCTGTGGCTAAATAGATTGGCAATGTTCCAGCCTCGTTTCAATTCCATAAGGTACAATTAAAGGTCAGCGATAGCAACGGCAGTAGCTTCGGCTATTTTCGTTTCAATTCCATAAGGTACAATTAAAGGCCCTCGGTTAGTTGAATTAGACCGACTTCCTCTAACGTTTCAATTCCATAAGGTACAATTAAAGGCCACTTTCCACAACGCTCAAGATATCTTTAGCATACGTTTCAATTCCATAAGGTACAATTAAAGGTGCGGCCACGGGCGGCATTTTGCCCGCCTTACGCCCGTTTCAATTCCATAAGGTACAATTAAAGGTTCGCCATTCTTCGCCCGCCCTCCACCATCTCCCAAGTTTCAATTCCATAAGGTACAATTAAAGGAGTCGATTCCACGTGAGGCGACGGGAAATATCTGAGTTTCAATTCCATAAGGTACAATTAAAGGACCCTTGAAGGCTTATCAGGAGGCGACATATTAAAATAGTTTCAATTCCATAAGGTACAATTAAAGGTGAAAATTCGGGAACGACTACTTTCACGTTAGCAACGTTTCAATTCCATAAGGTACAATTAAAGGGATGGAAGCAGTTTTAAGTGACAGGATAAATACCGAGTTTCAATTCCATAAGGTACAATTAAAGGAAGAATCTTCGCATACCTCTACGATTGTTTCAGCGTCGTTTCAATTCCATAAGGTACAATTAAAGGCTTTTTGCCTAACTAAAAGTTTCTGTCTTATGTCGTTTCAATTCCATAAGGTACAATTAAAGGGAAACTTGGGTTAACGCATTTATGTTACCTGCAAAGTTTCAATTCCATAAGGTACAATTAAAGGTGTGAGTAGCTGTTGATCGAGCGAACTTTTAAGCGTTTCAATTCCATAAGGTACAATTAAAGGATAAAGGATCGGATTAAGTGATACATCTCTCTTTGTTTCAATTCCATAAGGTACAATTAAAGGTCCGCTGCCTGGAAGAACTTTCCATCTTGCTCACGAGGTTTCAATTCCATAAGGTACAATTAAAGGCAGGTGCAACCGCCTTAACCGTAGTTGCAACAAGCGAGTTTCAATTCCATAAGGTACAATTAAAGGAAACCTTTGTGGTTTGTCCTTACCCGTTTTGTGCAGTTTCAATTCCATAAGGTACAATTAAAGGCGTCTTATTTAAGTCCTCATTCGCAGCCTCTAAAGCGTTTCAATTCCATAAGGTACAATTAAAGGATTCGACAAATATTAATTTTAAATACCCGCTAAAAAGTTTCAATTCCATAAGGTACAATTAAAGGTTTTATTAAGCGCATGGCAATCACTTGTGTAAAAGCGTTTCAATTCCATAAGGTACAATTAAAGGGGGAAAACAAACTCATGGATGCCGTTGGTGTATCTGAGTTTCAATTCCATAAGGTACAATTAAAGGTGAGGAACTGGATGAAACCAATACAGAGCTTATTTCGTTTCAATTCCATAAGGTACAATTAAAGGAAAAACTGATGGGCTGGCGGCTATCACACTCACTGTGTTTCAATTCCATAAGGTACAATTAAAGGGACGGATGTCAATATTGAAAGGCAATTATATGCGTGTTTCAATTCCATAAGGTACAATTAAAGGTCTCTACAGACATAGAAGTAAAACAATTAACTGAGTTTCAATTCCATAAGGTACAATTAAAGGATTAATATGCTGCTGTGTCGTGCCTGATCACGCACGTTTCAATTCCATAAGGTACAATTAAAGGTAGTCCAGAAAATCAATGACCAGACTTCTATCGAGCGTTTCAATTCCATAAGGTACAATTAAAGGCTTCAAGCGGGCATTGAACGCTGGAAAGAACTGGAGTTTCAATTCCATAAGGTACAATTAAAGGTGAGCGCAGTTGTATTAGTCACTGCAGCACTCTCTATGTTTCAATTCCATAAGGTACAATTAAAGGAATGTACTTGTATTACATGAATTCAAATACGATTCGTTTCAATTCCATAAGGTACAATTAAAGGACGGAAAAATAGAGAAAGTAAAGGTTGATGAAGCTATGTTTCAATTCCATAAGGTACAATTAAAGGCAAAACAAAATAAAGGAAGCGTTAGGCGAAGATATTCGTTTCAATTCCATAAGGTACAATTAAAGGACAAATGTTGTTGCAGAAACAATATGCAACTGATTTAGTTTCAATTCCATAAGGTACAATTAAAGGCCATCTAAAAAAGAAAATTACGATAAAATAACGGGTTTCAATTCCATAAGGTACAATTAAAGGTAGCAAGCATTTCCGCAAAGAAATAACGGGAAGGGTCGAGTTTCAATTCCATAAGGTACAATTAAAGGTGTTAATTTCGCTCCCATGTTATTTCGTCATTTCGGGTTTCAATTCCATAAGGTACAATTAAAGGTCCACTTTCCACAACACTCAAGATGTCTTTAGCATACGTTTCAATTCCATAAGGTACAATTAAAGGCAAATCCAACTGTAGCCCCTATATTGGAGGCTATGTTTCAATTCCATAAGGTACAATTAAAGGTAGTTCTTGCACGCAGACAATCAGGTAAAACAGCCGAGTTTCAATTCCATAAGGTACAATTAAAGGGAACATACGCACAACCTTGCAGAGATAGACGAAGGTTTCAATTCCATAAGGTACAATTAAAGGTATCAATCGATGCATTATATAGCAACTTCAATTTATGTTTCAATTCCATAAGGTACAATTAAAGGAACATATCCGATATTCATGCGTGAGTGTTTCACCGAGTTTCAATTCCATAAGGTACAATTAAAGGTGGCAGTGCCGGCACGCTTCTGGATTCAGTCTATGAAGTTTCAATTCCATAAGGTACAATTAAAGGAGCAACATATTTAGCTTGTAGATCAATTAACATTTTGTTTCAATTCCATAAGGTACAATTAAAGGGTATATTCCGTTAGTCCATTGCACCCAATAGATACGACGTTTCAATTCCATAAGGTACAATTAAAGGAGCGTACTAAGGAAAAGGAAGTAGAGTTTAAACAAAGTTTCAATTCCATAAGGTACAATTAAAGGTAAAGAGCCAAAAGAAACAGGTAAATCACCGTGTAGTTTCAATTCCATAAGGTACAATTAAAGGACACTGGAGACAATTTACTTACTAGGGTTAATCCAGGGTTTCAATTCCATAAGGTACAATTAAAGGTGAGGATTGTTTTCATTGTATATCTAGTTTAAATGGGTTTCAATTCCATAAGGTACAATTAAAGGTAAAGTCCTTTTTCTAAGATAAGATCAGCGTCTATGGGTTTCAATTCCATAAGGTACAATTAAAGGTTGTCATCCGCTTTTTCGTAGATGGATTTAACTTCTAGTTTCAATTCCATAAGGTACAATTAAAGGAAAAGATAGTCATTACGGCGTGCGTTGGGGCGTGGCGTTTCAATTCCATAAGGTACAATTAAAGGTATACTCAAGACTACAGCTCTACGCCTTTTGAACTGTTTCAATTCCATAAGGTACAATTAAAGGTCCCGTGGAAAAGAACCTAAGTTGGTGGCAAACAACGCGTTTCAATTCCATAAGGTACAATTAAAGGATGTTCACGCTATCACAAGCTACGCAGATGATCGAGTTTCAATTCCATAAGGTACAATTAAAGGAAGAGCAGCCTAATCCGTTGCTCTTTTTTATGCTTTGTTTCAATTCCATAAGGTACAATTAAAGGCCTGTAAAGGTACAGGAAGAGTAAATGAGGTTTACGCGTTTCAATTCCATAAGGTACAATTAAAGGTCTACTACCCCAGCTTTTACCGAAGAAGCAAGCGAGAGTTTCAATTCCATAAGGTACAATTAAAGGACAAAAGAGGAAATTAAAGAGTATAAAGATATTGTGTTTCAATTCCATAAGGTACAATTAAAGGATTCTTCTCTTCATACAGCCGGATTATATCATCCAGTTTCAATTCCATAAGGTACAATTAAAGGCATACTGCTATATACCCATCTTCTTCTACATAATAAGTTTCAATTCCATAAGGTACAATTAAAGGGTATTCCTCCTCAAGAATCGTTTTGCCTCCATACGTTTCAATTCCATAAGGTACAATTAAAGGTAACATCACGGCATATATCGGCGAGCACGGTTTTATGTTTCAATTCCATAAGGTACAATTAAAGGATTGATCTGGCAGATGCTTTGCAGCACTATAGACTGTTTCAATTCCATAAGGTACAATTAAAGGATGGATCGTATTTGTTGTTGCGTTAATATTTTGGAGTTTCAATTCCATAAGGTACAATTAAAGGAATAGTCAACTTGCATACAATGCGGCTTTAACGGCGTTTCAATTCCATAAGGTACAATTAAAGGGAGAACCGCTTCCTACCTACCCTTATCAGTAAGCAGGGTTTCAATTCCATAAGGTACAATTAAAGGAAAATAGAAGGCGGCTATACTGGACTAACATACCTCTGTTTCAATTCCATAAGGTACAATTAAAGGCGGCTGCAAATATTTTAGCGGCGATTGAATATGCCGTTTCAATTCCATAAGGTACAATTAAAGGGGGCACGGAAGTATATAAGTACGAACTGGAAGGAAGTTTCAATTCCATAAGGTACAATTAAAGGACCTAAAAGAGTGGGAAGGTATCGCAATCGTTCAACCGTTTCAATTCCATAAGGTACAATTAAAGGGGTATAAAGGGAATTTAAACATTTGCATTATGACAATGTTTCAATTCCATAAGGTACAATTAAAGGACCACCTGTATAGGATGCACCTAACCTATTAGCAAGTTTCAATTCCATAAGGTACAATTAAAGGATGCATTGAAAGAAGAAATTGAGAATATGACTGTACCGTTTCAATTCCATAAGGTACAATTAAAGGTATCACTGCCGTGAATGTGGCGACGATATGTTGCTGCGTTTCAATTCCATAAGGTACAATTAAAGGTTGGAAGGCGTAATAGGGAACAATATAATGATTCATGAGTTTCAATTCCATAAGGTACAATTAAAGGAATGAATACAATATGACTAATTTTAAATTCACTGCGTTTCAATTCCATAAGGTACAATTAAAGGACCCCTGTTGAGTGCGAAAGGCTTCAAACACTACCGTTTCAATTCCATAAGGTACAATTAAAGGCGAGGCCGTTGCATCTTACATGCGTAAACTCGAAAAGTTTCAATTCCATAAGGTACAATTAAAGGAAAACTTTCGGGGCATTAATCCTGCTAATTTCAACTGTTTCAATTCCATAAGGTACAATTAAAGGCCTCCAAATTCAAAACAGGGAATCCCTGTATATCAATTAGTTAGCCGAAACAAAGATACTAATTTTCTTTCTAAAAAATGTCGATCACCAGTTATATAAAAACACCTGATGATCGACATCTACTGTAAATAGCTGATTTTCAATAAGTCAAAGAGCGAGCATTGCTTATTTTGTGCATAATGTAAGAGCATTATAGGTACATTGACAACTTACTATAAGAAAATATCTATACTGCTGCGTTCTTTTCCTACGATTTGCTTTTCAGTCCACTTAACGTCTCTACCTTTGAAAATGATAATGCTATCACTCTCTTCTTTCATGAATTTTTTGGCAGAAATGAGTAGTTCATGCAAGCGAACTTCAGATATCTCACCTTCAAAAACAGAGTTTTGAATCCAATTCAAATACTTGCGGCAAAGTTTCAACATTTTTGCCACACGCTTCTCTCCGAAATCGTAAACTAGAATCACATACATAGAGTTACCAATACATTTTAAATGGTTTATACTCTTCTATCTTTAGCAAATGTTTTGTCAGTTTATAGCATTCTAATTTTATTAAATGCCGATAACTGACATTGCGTTTCAAACTACGATGTTGAATGGTTTCCTGAAGTCGATCTTCCAATGCCTTTACAAAGATCTTTTTTCCTTCTGAGTTTAACAAGCATTTGTTCATTTTCTTGTCGAAATGCTTTTCTTGAATCTCTTTTTTGTTTAGCACTTTAAAGATCACACGGTCCACTATTATCGGTTTAAAGATTTCTGCCACATCCAGTGCTAACGAATATCGTCTTTCACCAGGAGTGTGCAGAAAGCTGATCGTTGGGTTGAGCTGCGTCTGATTGATGGCACGCAAACAAAGAGTGTAACAAACCATGTTGCCAAAGGAGATCAGGGCATTCACTTCATTGCGAGGAGGTTGTTTAGAACGGTTGCCCATTTCGAAATCATTCAATATTAAGTTGAAAGCATCATAGTAAGTCTGGCGAATCATTCCTTCTACACCCATCAACTCTTGTACCGTTTTCGATTCAGGAATTTTCAGAGCAAGTAATTTCATGATCTCCATAATATCTTCCATATCTTTCCCTCTTCGGTTGTAATATTGCAGATTCTTCAACATGTTGAATACAGCACCCTCAATAAATTTCTGGGCAATAATGATTCGCTTCTTTTTATCCTGATAAGCCGAGGTCTGAGCCAATAGCATTCTACCGGATAAAAGTCCGTCACGAGGCATAAAGGACCCTGTGTAATTTTCATAATAGTCAAAGAAGTGCACTGCGATATCCTTCTGACCGAGGAAGTTAAACAGTGCGCTATTGGCTGTTAGCGAGCCAAAAACATAGAACTCATTGATATCTTCTACCGGTAGATAACGTGGACTTCCCTGAACCGGGTACTCCGCTTCCGAATCGGATATGGGAGTAAACTTCAAAGTATTGTCTCGCCTCTCCAGCGAACCGGGATTAAATAAATAGTATGTCTTCTTCATTCTTCTTCCTCCGTGCTATAACAAAAGTCATAATAACTACAATTCTTACAGATGCGTTTTTTTTCTAGGGGAGGGCACTCCTCATTCTCAATGATGGCCTGTATTTCCGTTTCCATCGTCCGAATCGTTTCCCGATCAATATCAGATAGTACTATTGCATCTGTTTTCCTCAAAACTGGATACTCCAATATACCTGTGACGCCTACGATGCCATTCTTTTCAAATACATACAGGTAATATTTCAGTTGCCATTCATGCGCTCTTTCCACCTTATCCGACTTTTTTATTTCATGAATCACTTTGTTCTTTGTGTCATAAAAATCTATTTTGATTCCATCCAATTCTACTTCTTCATATTTAGAAGATCGCTGCGGATATGATTCTTCATGTATTAGTTTCCCTTCGTACACAACATCAGAAGTGTGCTCAAAACGAATTTCATTAGCATGCAGCCAAAGCTCACGTTTGCACACGTTATAAAGATTGATGTAAGTGGCAGTAATTCTCATGGCTATATTATAAAAATTGGGTCTCTTCTATCCCTACCAATTTGTTAGCATCAAGTCCTTGTTCAATAGAATAGATGTCCCTCCATCTTTCGATGTAGAGATATCCATAGTCCGATTTATCCTTATCATAAAAATGAACCAACTCATTTTCTATCTTTGGGCTCGCAAATATTGAGAAAATATACTTGCTCAAAATGCTTTGCAATGTTTTTTTTCTTATTTGTTGCTGAGTGAATTCTATTTTGTTGCGAATGGATTGAAGATAGATTTCAAATACATCAATGCCACTGATTTCATTCTTTTGATTGGGAAAAACTCCATTTTCTTCCAAAAAGAGTAACTCTGATAAGTTAAAAATATTTTCTTTAATGCCACTTATAGCACTATCAATTTCTATTGGAATATTCATAGGGATAAAACAGGAAAAATTCTTTTGTTCTATCAATTTAAATTTGTCGTTTACCGTTTGAAATTTCAACTTTTTAATGGCAGATTCATAATCACTAAAATTCTCAACCATTTCTTTACTGTTCCAGTTGTTTTTGGCATCAAATATTTTATCATACAATGAATCAAAATCTTTTTGAAAGAGTATTCGTTTATACTCATCGGATTTGATTTGTTCTTTTGTGATTTTATATCGGTAGTCATTACCATAAATAACAGATTCTTTGTTGATATTGAAAAGATAAAGGGTACAATTCTCTTTGTTGACATTCCTGTTGATACGCCCCGCCAACTGTTCGTCTGAGTCAATGATAGAGCGGTCTTTGAATCCTAAGTCCATATCGATATCAACTCCAGCTTCAACTACTTGGGTCGTAATTAAAATGACTTTCTTCTTTCTGTTGGATGGATTTTTTAGATAATTGATTATTTCCTTTCTACGATGTTCAATAATGGTTCCAGAGAGAACAAATATTTCGTCAAAGAAATTACGCTCCAAAACCTTGTCATAAAAATCAGTAGCTGACTGCTTATAGATAAATTCTACAATCGTGTAAACGCTTCCTTCTGGTTTGGCTTCACCAAAATCATATTTCAAGTAATCTTTAGATGCTCCAATCACTTTTTCAGCCAACTCGTCTAACGACAAATCTGTTCGTTCAAACAAATCGAAATTGAAATCGACACGACCTGCAAAGTTTGGATTATTGAAATACTGTTCTTTTGCTTCGGGTAATAGATATACAAAATCATGTACATCCTGCTCTATTACACTCAGCTTATCTAATTTAGGTAGAGTTGCCGACATCAATATAAACTTAATATTGAACTTTTTAGCATATTGACGAATGAAATAGATTACTTTATCCCAATGCGATGGATTATAGGATTGTAGCTCGTCAATCACTACAATGGAATTGGCTAACCGATGTAACAAATAGTTGGTTTCTTTTTCATTCGTTTTTAGAATATCAAAGAACCGGATATGCGACAACAAGGAAAACGGAAAGTTCATGAAAAGATAATTGATATAGTTTAATTTCGCATCTCCATAGTTATCATCTTTACTCACGCTCGGTTTTAGTCCTTCTTTAGAGTGCAGTTCTATAATTTCTTCTTCTTTCAGGCCTAGCATGTCACGAACTACTGCATAGGTTTGTGTAATTAGAGTAGTGAACGGGAACACATAAAACACTTTGTTGTATTTTCCACTGTGTATTTTTAGCAATTCAACTATTGCCAGCATTGAAAGATTTGTTTTCCCCCCACCTGTAGGAGCTTCAATAAAGAATAGGTTGCTCTGGTTATATTTCCTAATGTTTCTTATTACCTCAATGCCCATTTCTCTACGAAGAACATTGAGGTTGTCGGCACTTTTTTCTTTAGGATTCAGCAATTGATAATCTTCCAGAGCATCATAAATTCCTTTATTGTAGTTTTTCTTCTTTTCCACTTCATTAATCCATTTCCTTTGACTAACATTTTGGTACAGTTCATCAATTCTTTCTTGGGTCAGTACTCCTAAATCATCTATTGGTAACGAATTCATGTATTCGTTGGTTGCCAGATAATCGGAAGCTGTAAGGAGAGAAAAGTTTAGTCGGCAAAGGGCGTAGAGTTCGAATGAGTTCAATTGTTTCGATAGCGATGGATGTGATAGAACTTTTTCTTCACCAATTAGTTTTAGAATATTGGGGTGGATTTTAAATTGATAATGCGACAAATAGTTACTCATGAAATTGCGTACATCCTCCCACTTATTTCTTGCTCTTAGCTCAGTGAATCCAATAGTAGAGGCATAATGATCGTCCCAATTTCGACTGTGATGCTTGAAGATGGAATAGGAAAAGTGTAAACAACAAAGTGTAAGTAAGGAATCTGATTTCTTTTCTAAAGCTATTTCGTTCAGATGTTTCGTCAGATAAATAAATGCACTTAACGTAGAATGAGTCGAAGCAATAGGGCTATTAACAGATGCGTTTGCGTATAAATTACTATTGTTCATCTTGTCGGTCTGAAACCGCTCATTGATCTTTCCAAAATCATGGAAAACAATAGTATATACAAAGAGTCGCTTTATATAATTGCCGGCTTCCTGATCAATTGGATTACGCAGTCCGTTTATAAGCCTATCTATTACGTCATCCAGATTGTGAAATTGGACTAGTTTGCATAAATAGCCGTTTACAAGGCCGATATGTTCCTCCAATGTTTCTTTGTTGCTGTGCCCATCTTTGGATAAATGGGCATAGAAATTACCCGCATCAAGCAAATAAGTGCTCAATGCAGGTAATTCTCTAATGATTTCAGAAACCGATTTAAAGCAACTGCACATAAGCATTTAATTCATCTATAAAAATCAAGTTTTCCAATTTTTCGGCATTCGATATCAGAAAGTTTGAATACGCAAATTCAGCCATTTCATACTGCATTAACGTCAAATCAAAATCCTTGGGTAATCTTTCAAAATAAATGAAGGGGATTTCTTCTTGGTCAAAATTGAGTAAATCAGCAAATGGCGTTTCCAAGTTATCTCTTAAAACTGTTTTCTTCTGAAAGATACTCAGCACTTTTACCTTTTCGTTTGGTGTCTTACTTTCTGAAAAATCATATTCCTTGTACGAATCCGAACTCCACCAAGCTGTAAATTCGTTCTTACCTAAATAAGGAATAAATTCAGCACAGCCTTTTTTCAGATTTTCTGCCAACTGTTTTTGATAGTTCTCCGTTTCATCTAATAAAAGATAAATCCTGTACTTGGGGTTTACTAAAGTCAATTCTTCGGTCAGGAAATTTGTTCCTTTATTGGCATAACCAACCGTATTGGAGTATTTGATATTAGTTTTGACATAATTCCCCTTATCGTGATTTAGGGGTTCAATGCCTACTTTCACCTCTTTCAATACTTCGTAATACTGAGGTAGCTTTCCTTTTTCCTTGTAGCCTTCCAAACCTAGAATCGCACCCAAAATGCCTAACACCGCAGGACGATGAATGATATTGTAGGATAAGTTAATGGTGGCATTGGTATCGGGCTTTCGAAAAAAGGCAAAGTCTGCTTTTAAGTCGAATGATATTAATTTCATCGGATTCAGGATTTACAATTCAGTAAAAACAGCATCTGCCGGTTCCCCAACTACTTTTGTATTCGATTTATTATAGAAAATTTCAACCGTTTCAATTTCCGATTTGATATGGGCTTCGGACAATAAAGCACTTACTTTTGACAGATCAATTTCTTTATCGTCATTAATTTCAATAAGACTTACAAACGATGGTAATACGATTTTTGAGTTCGAATTGAGTTGAACCCACAGTAACAATTCATTCTCTGTTCCTGCTTTGGCTGCCGAGTCATAGTAGGTAGCACCTTTTCGCAGGCCTTCTTTCAATTTAGCGATGTTGTCTGTGGTTAATCCCTCTACACCTGTTCTTTCTACATCGTCTTCTATATTTTTAGGATTTACTGAAAAATGATGTACGTAATGTCCTTCTTGCAAACGGGATTGAGAACCTAAAGTAGTCATTGTACTATCCGCACTTGCTTCATTCGAATTTCTGAATGGAGACATAATTTGCTCGGAATAAATCACATTTTCTGTAAACTTATTCAATCCATGGGTAATCTGGCAAGTACCATGTATCGATATGTTGGTTTTACCGGCATAAGTGCCCCCAAACAGCTTTACATCAAGGCATTTCAATATATTTCCAAGAACTTCTAATCGTAATTTCGTTTTATCTTTTTCTTTGAAATCGCCAAAGTGAAATGCATAAGTTTCGTCCAATGTTCTGGGAGACATTTCTTCGCTTAAAGATTTGAAATAAAATACTTTTTCATTTAACGCAGCTTTCCAGTAATTTCGAATAGAGTATTTAAGTGCTTTGTCTGTCGCATACACTATACCGTTGGGTAATTTGCGGGGTTGGCCTGAAAAATCGGCATTGTAATTAGAGTTAATCGATTTGATAATGGCTGCGCCATATACGCGGTTGTTGAATGTTGACATGATCGTTTTATTTTGAAGGGTTAGTACTGAATAATTGATTTTTGGAGAATACGCCCGAAAGAATCTGTGGCAATAAATGTTTAAGATTAGCTGAGGTTTCGTAACTCAATACAAAAGCTGCCACTTTCTCAAAGTTTTTAGAGAAGTTTTCGTGTTTGTACCGACCGAAATCATTGGCTATTGCTCGTTTGAATTCTGCGCATTTCGATTGCTGTAGATAAGGTTCCAATAAATTGTAGCTGTTATCAGCCGATTTACTTTTACTCAGAATATACTCGATAACCTGCCCTGCTGCAAAAGCAAATTTTTCATCCGAAATATCAGCCAGTGGTTCATCTGCAAGGATGGTTGCAACAAAGTCCTGATAGTCTTTTAATTTGTTTACCATATTGATTCTATTTTTAGTATTGAAATATTCATATAAACTGTACCATATATTGAGTTTCTCCTTGATTCCATAGTCATTATTATTTTTAATGTCGTCTTTTATCGCATTAAATACCATTTCGTCAAACATATGACCATCAACCGTGTTTCGCTGAGATTTGTACACATAGTCATATATTGCTTTTCGGTATCTACTGAATGAACTAAATGTCAAATCCAATTTAGCATAATCATCTTTGTTTAGATCCCCAAAATAGTCAATGCGCAAGTATTTATTCTGAATGAATGGTTTCATTATTTGCTGCTCAAAGTCAAATATATTGTGAATAATCGGATAGTGTTTGTTATCTTTTCCACCTTTTTCTTTGATTTCAAACAAGTTTAATATTGCAAGAGGTTTGTCTCTTGAAATAGAATATTCAAAAGTTGTCACGAAATCGAAGTCTTTAAAAACAATACCATCTTTCGTGTTTTGCCAGAAAAGAAGGTAATAGTTGCCAATATCCTCGGAATTATCTTCAACTAACTTCTGAATAATTTCTTTATAACTAAACTTGAATTTACTCTCCTTGAATATCCCAATTACTTTTCGTTGAATCTCTTCTTTGTAGATAAAAACAGGCAAAGGATTGGGCAGTGTCTTATTTGGAAAAATATTTTGCAAATCATAGAGCGTTTTAGCATCAATATTTGAAATTCGTCCACTAATATCAAATGGAGCAGTTTGGTGTATCAAAAATGGCATGTTACCATTTAATCCATTCATAAAATTGCTAGCGCCATAAACTATTCCATTTTCATCGGCCGGAGTATTATATTTATCTATTACAAACAACTTTCCTCCCAAATACCTTTTATGAAGTTTTTTATATAAATCCAATGGTAAATCCAGATAGAAAAGAATATAATCACTATCTTCCAATGGTTTTACTTTGAGTATTTCTTGCTCAATTAAAGCTGCCTGAATTTTAAGTTCTTCCTTTTGGGTTTTGTCTATACAGTTTTTCAACTGCTCTTTGATTTGTAAGAGTTCTTCTTCAAACTTAATTCGCTGAGTTGAATAATCGGTATCTATTCTTTTAAGAATAGATGTGAAAGTATTATTGGTGAAGAAATACTTGAATGGCACATATTTTTCAGCATCTTCTTTGTTCTCAAACAAGTCAAAAGCTTTGTTGAAATACTCTCCAAAACGCTCATAGATTTGCTTCTTCTTACCAATATTCTCTTGGAATTTAGCTCCTCCTTCTAAATGTTCCTGTTTAAACGCAACTGCAAAAGGCGAACATGTGTGTATTGCTTTTGTTGGTAGGTCAAAGCATTTATTGGTATCAATACACCAAGCATTCTGATGCAAAAGTTTACATTGACTCATAATATCAGAGACTTTGCTTTTCTGTTTTTTAGAATACTGTTCATACTCAAAGTCTGAAGTATCAATGCTGGTTTCTCCTGATTCGCTTACAACTAGTTTCATTCGTATATGCAAACCTTCCTTAGGCATAGAACCTAAGTTCTTGAACTCCTCATCGAGATTTTCTGTAAAATTTATCAGTTCTTTTATCATATCTTCTTTTATATCTAACTACTTATTATCATCTACTGCAAACTTTTACCATTCCCCATCCCAGTGATCCTTTCATCCCTATGCCACTTTCGTACATGATCTTCATCAATTCTCCATTAACTTTAATCTTGAACCGACACATATAGCCTTTTACTCTTGATTCTTCAGGAGTTCCGGCTTTAAAAGTTATCAGTACAGGTTTGGGAACGTTCAGCACTTCAAAGTTAAAATCGACTGTCCCTGTATAGGGTTTGCCGTAGAATGCTTCATACCTATTTAATAAGCTGAAGAGGAGTGACTCTTTAGAACGTTCGTCTTCAGGCGATAGGTAATCTGTACGACCATCTGCATTACGCAATGCAATGCAGATAGGAGAGAGTGTTTCAAACGTCATCTCTTCTTCAAAGTGTGGTGGGGGAAGCACTTCAATGCTTTGCACACGAAATTGTACTCTGTTCCTTTGATTACCTAACTGAAAGGTTTGATTCATGAAAACGCCCTGAATAAACTTTTCGGTCGACTCTTCGGGAAGAAAGGATACATACCATTCTACAGTATCACTATTGATAAGGAGAAGGGCATGTTGCTTGTCGATGGTATATTGCGGAATAAAGAGTCTGGAGTAGGTGAAGAGTTTAAACTGTTTAGAGTCGGTTGTAAAACCATTGTTGTGCAGCCATGTTGCATAGTCTGCGCTTGCATAAGACAAGATTTTGTATACAACTGCCGATTGCTCGTATTGATGATTTAAAGGTAAGGCATTGCCTAAGGCGTGTTTCTCGATGTTTAGTATAATTTTAAATCTCACGGATGATTTGTCTTTTATAATTTCGCTAAAATTATAAAATAAGATTTGATTTATCACCAAATAATGACAGAAAATATATGTTAAATATATATTTCCAACCAACCTTATATGCTTTCATACTAATTCAACCTATTTCAAGGTTCTTTGGAATTTATTATAATTTACAAACGAACTTGTTTTTAAGTATCATATGACTTCAACGTGCAGAACGTCCGATATCAGCGTGTTGAAAACGTACATTCAACACGCTGATATCGGACGTTCTGCAAACCCCGCTCAGAAGGTCTGTAGGGGCACATCGGTAATGTTTACATTTTGGCTGTAGAGATTGTTCTATTTGATCAAAGAAGTGACTGCTGTAACCTTTCGATAAATTGTGCAACGTGATAGCCATCCATCAACGCATGATGAACGGTAACGGAGAGGGGAAGTAGTATGCGCCCTTTGGCTGTGTAGTATTTGCCGACGGAAATCTTCGGCACGCAGTCATTGATACCAAAACTGCTGGCATGCTTCAGGTCAGTAAAGCTTATCCATGGCACGGACGAGAAATGAATCACATCTGTTCTCCGGGCTGCGTCATTAAAGTTTAGTCCGCTGGTTTCTTTAAGAAAAGCTATTTCTCTGGTGGCACTTGTCACAAAGGTGTCTAAAGAAGGATCATACGGGAAAAAGCTAAAACCAAAAGTGCCATCACTTCGTCCTACGGTAGAAGATACATGAATCACATCATAGCACACCACAGTGCCATCTTCTATCCTGTAACGAAACGGTTCGGTGGCATTGACTGCATTCATCACCTTGTGCAACGATAACAAGAAGAATGAAACACCTTTTTCTTTCGACTGCTGATAGGTGGCTGTGCAATCGACGTTCACTGTTATGCCAAAGAAGGGATCATCAAATTTACTAAAGAACTGAAAATGCTCTTTTCTATTCCAATGTTCTATATCTACAGTGTGTTTCATTTCAATACTTCTTTTAATTCTTCTAAGGAGGCCGATCTTATCATTCTTGTGTGAGAAATCTCTTCAATCTTTTCATGCTGCCAAACAGTATGAAAAGGAATGTAAGCACCGTAACCGCCGATATTAAGCACTGGTTGTATGTCCGATTTCAAAGAATTGCCAATCATCAAAAATTCATCGGGCATGAACTCTAGCTTTGAGAGCAGCTTCATGTAGTCATCTTCTGTTTTATCACTCATAATTTCCACATGGCTGAAATACTCTTCCAGACCCGAACGCTTTAATTTACTCTGCTGGTCGAGTAAATCTCCTTTTGTGGCCATAATCACTTCAAACTTACCATTCAAGGATTTAAGGAGTGGTTCCACACCATCAAGCAACTGGATAGGAATGGTCAGTAGTGATTTCCCCATTTCGATGATTTGAGCAATTTGATCAGTCGGTATGGTGTTTTTGCTTATTCTTAAAGCTGTCTCTAGCAATGAAAGTGTAAAACCTTTGGCACCATATCCGTAGATTTCAAGGTTTTGCATTTCCGTACGATACAACTCTTTAGATATTTCCTTTTGTGTGCCGTATTCTTGCAGTAGTTCGCAAAAGCTTTTCTCTATTTCTTGAAAAAAGGGTTCATTCACCCAAAGTGTGTCGTCAGCATCGAATGCTATAACTTTAATTCCATCTAACATGATTATAAATTTATCTTCAAAAGCTTTCGCTTCATACTCAAGGCGCAAATATAGTGAATTATTTGTAGTGGTTTTCAGACTTTAGAAAGAAACGAATTCTCACTTAGGAGTTACTCCCACTCAATTAAGCAGAATCAGAAAAAGTTTAAAAGATAATTCTTAAATCAATAGATGTAAATGTGGATAAGATATTAGAGTTTCTTTGTCTGGCCATTAAAAAAATCTTCCAGTTTGTGTGTCCCATATTGAGGCGCTTGCATGTCCATAACCATGGTTGTCATAAAGAATTCAATGGGGCCATAAGTCTTCGAGCTGGTAAAGGTTCTAGCTATCCAAAGTACGGATTTTCTAATCCAATCGGGTAAATGTATAATCTTAGCTGGCTTCGAATAAGCTTTAAAAGCCAGTTCTGCAATCGCATTCTGAGATAACAAATCAGGGCCGCCTACATTTATTTCCTTCTTATCCGAATTAATAGCATCAATACATACTTGTGCTAAATCTTCTCCATGGATAGGGTTTAGGGTTAGCTTGCCATCGCCAAAGAGGTAAACAGTACCGCTCTTAGCCATTTTGAGGAAATCACCCATGTCCGAAAAGAACCCATTAGGGCGAATGATGCAATAGTCCAGCCCCGATGCTTTGAGATAGTCAACCAATTTTTCCTTTGCTTCGCAGATTTTCAACCCACGCAGCTTGTCGCCATTCAAAACCGAGACGTAGATAAACTTCTTCACCCCGCTTGCCTTGGCTTCATTGATTAAATTTACATTTGCCTGGTAATCAACATCCATATAAGTCAGCCCATCTTTTTGACGGGTAATGCCCACGCTGCTGATAACCACATCAACCCCGTCGAACAAATGCGTGAGAGTCTCCGCCTTGGTCACTTCCGCTTCAACGACTTCAATGTTCGGATCGTTCGATTTCACCTTGTGTCTGTTGCGGACAATGATTTTTGTATTGAAATCTTCCAAGGATGCTAATTCTTGCGTGATATATCCTCCAAGATAGCCGGTTGCCCCTGCCACTAAAACCTTTTGCTTACTCATAATTAATTCTTTTTGTTTTTGTACAAAGATAAATCTATTGAATCTTATTACTCTTGACGATCGTCAAGAATCCTTTTTGGTAAAGACCCTTTTTTTTATTCTGCTCAAAGTTTCGGGCGAGACGCCTAAAAAAGAGGCAATATATTGTTGTGGCACCCGTTGAAATAGTTCTCCGTTTGTTTCCAGTAGTTCAACATATCTTTCTTCGGCTGACTTTGTAACAAAGGAAGCGATTATATTCTGGCAAACGATCAGTTCATTCTCCACTGCAATCCGGGCAATTAATTCAAATTTAGAAGAAATATCTAATAATTCATCAATACTCGATTTGCTAAAGACATAGAGCTCAGTTCCTTCTATTGCTTGATAGCTCTCTTTTGCGGGAACATGGAAGGTGAAGCTCTCACCGGCACAGATGAACTGTCCTTCGGTATAGAAAAAGGCAGTTCGATCTCTCCCCTCTACATTGTAAAACAAGCGTACACAACCTTTTGTTACAAAATAGATTTCATTAGAAACTTTGCCTTCCGTAAAAATAATTTCATTCTTTTCGAAGTGTTGCTTTTTGACTAAATGAGTAAGAGCAGCCACTTCGCTGTCATTCAAAGAGGTATAGTGTGCTATATATTCTACTAAACTTTCTGTCATTGTCCTTGTACGTTTGATATTTCTGTAAGCGAATGTATTCTTTTTGAACTTGGCATCCAAACAGTTGATAGCTTTTTCTCCTATATTTATCGCTCAAGTCTGTTTTTAATCATTTTCAAAATCAACATATGTAAATGTGGGTATAATTTCTATTGCATACATTTGCAGCATGGATAAAAAAATCGTAAATGATTTATATGAGTTTTGGACTTATATAGGTGAAACAATGGGATTGTTAATTGATACAGAAGACTACAAAGCTGTATCTGTTTTGAACTCGGATTGGCCCAAGCGAGTATTTGCTATTGCGGACAAAGCTGATCTGATTGCTGAAATTATCAAATTGAGTGGCATTGGAGTTCTGCCGGACAGGATCACACTTCTCAGTCCGAATGAATTAAAGGGTAATCCAAGTTTGGAAATCTCTTTATCGCAGAAGAATATGGCAATAGATCTAACAACCGTGGATAATGATTTTGATCAAGATGAGAATATTTTTCAGGTTAGATCAAGAGCAGATGCTTTGGACTTCGCTAACACGGCATCAATATCATTCGGATATAAAGTCGATGCTGAGATCGTTTTCAAAATAAGTCAGGATGCTTCAAGAGTGCGCATGTTTAATTATATAAAGAATCAGGAGCCTTTAGGTTGTGGGTTAATCTATTTTGATTCTTTCAATAATGCAGGTCTGCACATGATTGGGACAGTCCCAAATGGCAGAGGCCTTGGAATAGGAACACAAATGACTAAAAAACTATTGTCGGAAGCCGTTAATAGTAAGAAAGATCTTGCTGTTCTTATGGCCTCTGCGATGGGAGAGCCAATCTATAATAAATTGGGATTCATTGGTTATGGAGAACTTGAAACGTATAAAATAAAAAGAGAATGCTGTTAAGGTAGAAGAAACAAATAATGTGATACTAATCATCAATGTATAAGCTGCTTTGTTTTTTTTGCTAATTTTGTTGCTTCAAATCAATATAGAAGCAAATGATCCCCAATAAAAAACTACATCCCATCATGTTTGCCGGTACGGGTAGCGATGTAGGCAAAAGTATTATTGCCGCTGCCTTCTGCCGCATCTTTCGTCAGGATGGCTATCAACCGGCACCGTTCAAGGCACAAAATATGGCGCTGAACTCGTATGTCACTCCTGAAGGATTGGAAATAGGACGGGCGCAGGCCGTACAGGCCGAAGCGGCAGGGGTTGCCTGCCATACAGATATGAATCCTTTGCTGTTGAAACCGTCGTCTGATCATACTTCACAAGTGGTGCTTCATGGCAAGCCCATAGGCAATCGGAGTGCTTACGAATATTTCCGAAAGGAGGGACGAGAAGAACTTCGGAAGGAAGTTTGCGGGGCTTTCGATCGTCTTGCCGGACAATATAATCCTGTAGTGATGGAGGGTGCCGGAAGTATTTCGGAAATAAATCTGCGTGAGAGTGATCTGGTAAATCTGCCGATGGCCATGCATGCCGGGGCGGATGTTATTCTGGTTGCGGATATTGATCGTGGAGGGGTATTTGCGAGTGTATATGGCTCTATCATGCTGCAACGGGAAGAGGAACGAAAACACATCAAAGGTATTCTAATCAATAAATTCAGGGGAGATATCCGTCTCTTCGAACCGGGAGTGAAGATGCTCGAAGAACTTTGTGGCATTCCGGTGGTGGGGGTTGTTCCATATTATAAGGACATTCACATTGAGGAGGAGGATTCTGTGGCGTTGCAGACTAAGAGTATGCAGGCTGAGCAGGGGAAGGTGAATGTGGCCGTGGTGTTGCTGCGGCATCTGTCCAATTTCACCGACTTCAACGTGTTGGAGCGCGATCCTCGCGTACATTTGTTCTACACCAACAATACGGATGAGATTATGAAAGCTGATATCATTCTGATTCCCGGTAGTAAGAGTACGTTGGCCGATTTGTATGAGTTGCGCCGCAATGGAGTAGCTCAGGCTATCATCCGGGCACATCGTGAAGGTGCTACGGTGATGGGCATCTGTGGAGGATATCAGATAATGGGGCAGGAGGTGTGTGACCCGGAACATGTGGAAGGCGATATAGAACGACTTCCGGGTCTGGGATTATTGCCTACATCTACCAGTATGCAAGGCGAAAAGGTGACACGGCAAGTAACTTTTACTTTTCGTGATAATAACACTGTTTGCCAGGGATACGAGATTCACATGGGTTTTACTTCTCTCGTAGGGGACGCACCGCTATCACCACTCAATACATTGTCCGACGGACGTGCTGATGGTTACTATGTTGATGCCGCCTGTATGGGTACTTACATCCATGGTATACTCGATAACGCTGCATTCATCGACTTTTTGTTGCAGCCTTATGCTGCCAAAATACAAAAAACGGCTTTTGATTATCAGGCTTTTAAAGAAGAACAATACGATAAATTAGCGGATCATGTGCGCAAGCATGTCAACCTGCCACTTATCTACCAAATAATGCAAGGAAATGATTAACGGACACGGCGACGATTCATTTAGCTACGAACGGAAAATTGTGAGCAATTTCAGTTCTAACACTTATTATGGGGTCGATCTATCAGGTCTAAAGGCTCACTTATCCCAGCGTATGGAGGTTATTTCGTCATACCCCGAACCGGAGCCACGCTCGTTAGAAGGGTTGTTGGCAAAAATCTATGATTTACAGGCTGATGAGGTTTGTGTTACTAACGGTGCTACGGAAGCCATCTACCTCATTGCACAGGCTTTTTCCGGTTGTCGTTCGGGAATACGCATGCCTACCTTTAGCGAATATGCCGACGCATGTAGAATGCATGGTCATCGGATTTCGTCTCTCTATGATTTGGAGCAATGGGACGACACCTTGCAATTGATATGGTTGTGCAACCCAAACAACCCTACAGGAGAGGTGCACGACAAGGAGAAGCTCTCAGCATTGATTCGCCAACACCCTCAGGTCTGTTTTGTGATAGACCAGTCGTATGAGGATTTTACTCTTCAACCACTCTTTACAGCCGCCGAAGCTGTGGCTTTTCCGAATGTGATTTTGCTGCACTCCATGACCAAACGTTTCTCCATACCCGGATTGAGGTTGGGGTATATCACTGCTTCGGCCGATTTCCTGACCAGCATTAAAGCGCAACGTATGCCTTGGTCTGTCAATGCTTTGGCAATAGAAGCGGGTCGCTACCTGTTGCAACATGATGCTGATTATGCGCTGGATACTTTTGCTTATCTGGCTGAAACAACACGGCTTGCCGCAGCGCTTAGCTCACTGGGATGTCTCGATGTATGGCCTACCCATACGCACTACATGCTGGTTCGGCTACGCATAGGCAAGGCTGCTGCGCTGAAAGATTATCTGGCCAATGAGCATGGTCTTTTGATACGTGATGCTTCAAACTTCGAAGGACTAAATGATGGCTTTTTCCGCATTGCCACGCAAACACCTGCGGAGAATGATGTATTGGTCAGAGCCATAGGGCAATGGTTAACATAAAGAGAGTTCGCAGATATATTTTCATCTTTTATAGATAAGAAATAGTAAAAATCACGTTATATTTGTATCGTTGGTAATATAAAAACAATGGAACCTTCAGCATTTTATCTCTTTCTGTATACTTCATGGGGAAGCTTGTTTGCCGTCTCCACAGGTTGGATTCTCGATAAACTATTGGGTGATCCGGGCTTTTTGCCTCATCCGGTAGTGGCTTTCGGCAAGCTGATAGCATGGGGAGAAAAAGCATTCAACAAAGGCCCTCGGCGTATAGTAAAGGGTGGATTGCTGGCCATAACATTGGTTCTTCTTACCTATTTTCTAGGTTATCTACTTATGAAGGTGGCGATGAGCATCAATGCGTATTTGGCCTGGGGCGTAGCTGCCGTATCAGTGTTCTATTGCCTGGCTGGTACTACGCTTATTAAAGAGGTCAGAATGGTATTTGTGGCATTAGATCACTCATTGGATGAAGGTAGAAAGCAAGTTGCCCGCATTGTAGGACGCAACACAGAGGAGCTGACAGAGCAGGAAGTGCGTACTGCTGCGCTCGAAACGCTGGCCGAGAATCTGAGTGACGGGGTGATAGCACCTTTGTTTTGGTATTTATTGTTGGGAGTGCCCGGCATGTTTGCTTATAAAATGATAAATACCCTCGATTCAATGATCGGATATAGGAATGAGCGATATCACTTGTTTGGTCGGATAGCGGCTCGTATGGATGATGTAGCCAACTACATTCCTGCTCGCATCACAGCTTTCCTGATGATTCTGATGAGTGGACATTTTCCGATATTACCACTATTGGCATTTGTGAAGCAACACGGATCAAATCATGCCAGTCCAAACTCAGGCTATCCGGAAGCTGCTTTGGCAGGTATATTAAACTGTCGGTTTGGTGGTTCGCATTACTATTTCGGAAAGCTAATGTACAAACCGCATATTGGTACGAATGATCGCCTCCTCACAACAGCCGACATGAAAAAGGCCGTGCTTATCAATCATTTAGCTGAGCTGTTGATGGTGCTGGTTGTACAAATTCTTATTCTCTACACCTTCCGATAATCACAAATAGAATCCTACATATTTGTTTCATTTCTCTGCATATACCCACATAAATGAATGATTTGCAATGGAGCAAGTCTGCAATTTGCTGATAATGAGCTTTCGGTTCTCTTGGCATACGTTTTGTACAACAATTTGAATATTATAAATACTTTAAAGTAGGAGGAAATATGAAAATTAGTGCAAGAAACTGTTTGAAAGGTAAGATCGTGGACATAACTCCCGGCATTGTTACCGCAAAAGTTAGATTAGACATTGGAGGAGGAAATGAAATTGTTTCTGTAATCACCATGGACAGTATAAAAGAGCTTGATTTGAAGGTTGGTGACGACGCATACGCTGTGATCAAATCGACCGAAGTAATGATTGCAATCTAGGGACATTCTTTCATTCTTTTTATAGGTAAAAGAGGACTGACCTTATAGATGTTGCATCTGTTTGGTTAGTCCTCTTTATAATCACATTAGATTCACGTTTTTTTCTAGAGATTATTCATCTGGATTCAAAGTAAATATCGTTAGACAGTTTCTTTCGCTTCAATTCTTTTGGCAATAAAATCGGATATCAACACAAGTCCTTTAATTATTTCGCGCAGTTCTTCGTCGGTAGGAGTGATGTAACCTTTGTCATCCAGCGAACAAATGGATTCGTGCGATGCGATGAGTTTGGCCGTCAGCTTCATCTCATCTGTCAGCCCGTTGTCTATATCACGGGCTTCTTTGAACAATGCCAGTGGAGTGTGATTTAGTGCTTCAACCTCATAATAAGCCATTAAGGCTACAAACATCTTCTCAAAACTCAAAACAGAGAGATTAAAGAGCAGGACATTGTCAAAGCGACTCTTTTTTATCAAATGTCCTTTCAACGGTTTCATAAACCCTTTTGCTTCCGCAAAGATGCCTCTGGCATGGTCTTCCCAATAAGAATCATTCATACGTTTACTATTTTAAAGTTGTTTTGTCCAAAAAAACATCGGTGTATCTCCTTCCTCAAAGCCTTCGGAATGGTAAAGGTTTTGAGCCGTTTCATTGTCCGTACGCACTTCAAGCGTTATCTTTCCGCAACCATTGTTGCGCGCTATTTCGGCGATACCTTGTATTAACTTTCGGCCAAGCCCTTTGCCTCGATAGTCGTTGCCTACAAACACATCGTGAATATTAATCATCGGTTTGCACTTGAAGGTGGAAAAGTTCATAAAAGCATTTATCACCCCGGCAATGCAACCTTCGCTAAGCACGAAGAGGACAATGGCGCACGGGTGTGACTCCAGTCCATCTAACAAATAAAGTTTTTGTTTCTCAGTGAGTGGAGAACCGCCACCCATAGGATCGGCGATGTATTCATTGATCAGATTGCATAACGCTGTGCAATGCTGAGGATTGGTAAAATCGCATATTTCTAAATCTGGTTGTTCAATCTTGACTTGCATTATTAGTATATTTAAATCGTTTAGGCTCAATGTTATATTTACGTATTCTGAGCCCCATTATTCTTTCTGTTATGCCCAATTGTGTGGCAGCTTTCACCAGATTACCGTTGGTGGAAAGCAAAGTGTCTTGTATGACTTGTTTTTCTATCTTACCCAGAATCGTATCGAGCGTGCCATGAGACTTTGTTTGGCTCGATATGGCATTTTGTAAACTAGGTGGCAGATTGTTGGTATGTACCACATCATCCGTACTCAAGATGCAGGCTCGTTCTATACAGTTCTCTAACTCACGAATATTTCCCGGCCAGTGATAGACCATAAGGCAATCGATGGCCGATGCAGTAAGGCGCTTCACGTTTCTTCCGTTCTTGTCGTTGAACTTGGCTATAAAATGATCGGCTAAGGCCGGTATGTCGTGTAGGCGTTCGCGCAGTGGCGGTATGTAAACCGGAAATACATTGATGCGGTAATATAGATCTTCGCGGAATTTTCCGTCTTCAATCAGTTTTTCCAGATTTTTATTGGTAGCACAGATTATTCTCACATCAATCTTGATCGGTCTGGTGCTTCCCAATCGCTCTATCTCACGTTGCTGAATAACCCTGAGTAACTTTACTTGCACATTGGGTGGTATATCGCCAAACTCATCCAGAAAGATGGTGCCACCATGTGCAGCTTCGAAACGACCTATTCGTTGAGAATCAGCACCGGTGAAAGCGCCCTTCTCATGGCCGAAAAGCTCGCTTTCGATAAGCCCTTCGGGCAAAGCGGCACAGTTTACTTTAATGTATGCTTTGCTTTTGCGCGTGCTATTATAATGTATAGCGTCGGCAATCAATTCTTTACCCACACCGCTTTCTCCACGAATCAACACCGTGGTGTTGGTAGGCGAAACACTTTGAATGAGCGAGAAGACTTCTTTTAGTTTACTGGAATTTCCTTCGATATTGGGATAAGACTGTTCGCTGATCGCTTTCCTTAACTCACTGTTTTCTTTTTTAAGAGAGTCAATTTCTTCGCGCGATTCATATCTTCTGCGAGCCGTACGGGCTATCATCGAGCTGATAATGGTGAGTAGCTGCACGTTATTCTTAAAATCGGGCGCACCAAAATAGATTTTGTGTACACTTAGTGCACCAATGACTTTTCCTTTCTCTTTCACCGGGATGCAGATGAAAGAGATGTCTTTATCATTCGCCTTTAATGGAAAGTGTAGCTTGTTCAGAAACTCTTTCGATTCAGCTATGCTGCGGATCACTTTCGGTTCACCGGTTTGCACTACTCGTCCGATGATTCCCTCGCCAAGCTCGTATGTCAATTTACTGAAGTCCTGATCAAGGGGGCCATAAGATTCTTCTACAAACAACTTGTTTGTATTGTGATTAATTAGAGTAAGGATAACACAGGTTGCATTTAATTGTCTTTTGAGAAGCCTGATAGTGCTGTTAAGATCTATACTGCCTTTTGATAGTTCATTTCCTATCTGCATAAGGAAATCCAACTCCTGTTTAGCTTCGCAATCTTGTTCGCACATCGGGCATGTTCGAAGCATAGCCATAACATTAAGTTTTTTACATTACAGTAACGATACAAAGATAACGTTTATTTTTAATTATTACATCAAATAGATACTAAAATGTTCATAAAATAATTATTCTGTTTGGTATTCTAATTTATTATAACCTTTATGAGTGTTGTTGAACAACAGGAAAGTAATGAAAATACGCTGAAAATACATAATTGTAAGATTTGATTTTGTCAGATCATATTCAACTCTCTATAAATCAATACTTTATGTTTTTTGGCACACTCATTGATAGTATGTAGTGCCAGCTTGTGGTAAAAATATTCAGAGACAGCTTATGAGGAATAAACAAACATTCGACATAAAAGGAGCATTTGCAATTTATAAAGACGATGAGTTATTCTTCGGACATACGCAATATCTGTTGCTAAAAGCTTTGATTGCCGAAGGTTCTATTAATGCAGCGGCAAAAAAGTGTAAGATCTCCTATCAACAAGCATGGACGGTGGCTGACAGAATGAATCGTTTGTCGCCCATACCTATCTTGATTCGCAAAAAGGGCGGGAAAGATGGAGGCGGATGCAGAGTAGGAGCCTACGGAGAAGAATTGATTCGCCTCTATGAAGATAAGATGCAGCAATTTGCTGAAGAAATGAACATCTTAAATCAGAATTTAGATTCTTGTTTACTCTAATTACAGAGTAATTGGCAAAGTACAACGAACACAAAGGAGTGGAACAGCCGGATACAGTTAACCGGTTTTTTTTAATAAAACACGTTATCTGTTATCAAGATAACGAAGTGAATATCTTAGTAACGAATAGAGATTAATAAGTATAAGTATGAAAAAGAGTTTTTTGTTGATCGCTCTTCTGCTGATAAGCATGACGATCTGTGCACAAAAGAGTGTAAAAGTGGCTGCTGCAGCCAATCTACGGAGTGTATTTATGGAAATAAAAGATAAATATGAGAAAGAAAATCCGGGAGTTAAACTTGATGTAACATTTGGCAGTTCCGGCAATTTTGTTCAGCAGATTATGAATGGAGCTTCTTTCGATTTCTTCATGGCAGCCGACAAAAGTTTTCCGCTGAAGTTGCAGAGCCAGGGGATGACATATGGTAAAGTGGCTACTTATATATATGGCAAACTGGCTATGTGGAGCAATTCTATTGATGTAAATAAGGGGGTAAGCGTACTTAAACAGGATGCTGTGAAGCGTATTGCTATTGCCAAACCGGAAACGGCACCTTATGGCGAACGTGCTGTGGAACTATTGAAAAAACAAGGTTTGTTTAACGATCTGCAAACGAAGATTATCTATGGAGACAATATCTCTGCTGTTGCACAGTATGCCTTTACCGGTAATGCAGAAGTTGGCTTCATAGCTCTCTCTTTAGCTATGGCTCCCGAAATGGTGGGTAAGGGGAAATGTTATGTGATTCCACAAAACCTATATTCTCCTATTGAACAGGCATGTGTACTGATAAAGAAACCCGCGCGTAATCTGACTGCCGAGAAATTCATGAAATACATACTTGGCAACAGTTGCGATAAGTTGTGGGAGAAGTATGGCTATTCTAAGTAATTTTTGAACTACATAATTGTAAGTATACTACATTTTTGTTACCTAAATGAAGTTGTTTGTGTTCCTCCTAGATTATCAAAAAGCTTTATAATAGGTATTTTATATTTCTTAATGTGCTGAAAAACAAGGGGTTTAGTCTCTTTTTGTTCTTGTTTTAAAGAGAAAAGTATGCTTTATGGCATGCTTTTCTCTTTATATATACCGAATGGTAATATAAGAACCATTTTTTTAAGGTACAAATTAAGATTATGACATTATGAAACAGATTAGGAAAATTGCTATTTACGGCAAAGGGGGTATTGGTAAAAGTACAACTACTCAAAACACAGTGGCTGGTTTAGCCGAAATGGGTAAAAAAGTAATGGTAGTGGGTTGCGATCCAAAAGCAGACTCCACTCGATTACTGCTGCATGGTTTGGCTCAGAAAACAGTTCTCGACACGTTGCGTGATGAAGGTGAAGATGTAGATCTGGATGACGTAATGAAATTAGGATTCAATAACACCAGTTGTGTTGAATCAGGTGGTCCGGAACCGGGTGTAGGATGCGCTGGTCGTGGTATTATTACTTCTATCAACTTGCTTGAGCAGTTGGGAGCTTATGATGACGACAAGCAATTGGACTATGTGTTTTATGATGTATTGGGCGACGTTGTTTGTGGTGGTTTTGCCATGCCGATTCGTGATGGTAAGGCACAAGAGGTGTACATTGTTTGCTCTGGCGAGATGATGGCAATGTATGCAGCAAACAATATCTGCAAGTCTATATCTAAATTTGGTAAAGTCGGAACTGTTCGTTTGGGTGGAATTATTTGTAATTCCCGTAAGGTAGACAACGAAGCAAATATGATTGAAGAATTTGCTAGGAAGTTAGGCACACAGATGATTCATTTTGTTCCTCGCGAAAACATGGTTCAGCACGCAGAAATTAACCGTAAAACGGTGATTGATCATGCTCCTCAACATCCGCAGGCTGATGAATATCGTGCTTTAGCTAAGAAAATTGACGAAAATAAAATGTTCGTTATTCCTACACCGCTAACAATGCCGGAATTGGAAGAGATGTTGGTAAGCTTCGGAATCATGAATTAATATAAAATTAGGAGGAACACATTATGTATTTATTAAGAGCCATTGTACGCCCCGAGAAATCACCCATCGTGATGAACGCGTTACTAAACGCCGGATTTCCCGCAGTAACTAAACTATCTGTTTTCGGACGTGGTAAACAACGCGGTCTGAAAGTAGGAAACGTTACCTACGACGAATTGCCGAAAGATCTGTTGATGATTGTTATTCCCGAGAAAGACAAAGACTTTGTTATTGAAACAATCATAGAATCAGCTCGCTCAGGAGATAAAGGACAATTTGGCGATGGTAAGATTTTCGTAACTCCGGTTACTGAAACATACACCATCTCTAGCGGAAAGAAAGAAATCTGATAAAACGAACATTTATGAAACTGATACTTGCAATTATCCGCATTGCCAAAATGCAGGAAACCAAGATGGCGCTTCAAGATGCCGGACTCCCTTCTTTCACTGCTATGCCGGTGCTGGGAAGAGGAAAAGGACACGGTGATTTGGAGAGGGCTGCCAAGTACGCTCCTGAGCACGTAGAACTTATTTCTTCTGTGCCTCGTCTGAAGTCGAAACGTATGATTACTCTGATGGTGACAGATGATAAAAAAGACCTCGCTGTGGAAACAATCCTTAAGATGAACCAAACAGGCGAAAGTGGAGATGGTAAAATATTTGTGATTGATTCTTCTGATTCTGTTCATATTCGTACAGGAGAAAAGGGAGATATAACGCTTGACTGAAAGGAGAAATGAACAATGGAAAATAAAGTTTTAAAAGTAGACTTGAGTACTGCCAGGGAAGAACTGATTGAAATCTATCCCAAGAAAGTAGGGAAGAAGAGGAGCAAGAGCATTGTGGTTGCTGATCCGGATAATATTCCTGAAATTCAGGCTAACGTACGTACAATTCCAGGTATTATCACTCAAAGAGGATGTACGTATGCAGGATGCAAAGGTGTGGTTTTAGGTCCTACGCGAGACATCGTTAATATTACTCATGGTCCTATAGGTTGTGGATATTATTCTTGGTTGACACGCCGCAACCAGACTCGTCCCGGAGAGAGCGAAGAAAATTTCATTACTTATTCGTTTTCAACTGACATGCAGGATTCAAACATTGTGTTTGGTGGCGAAGAAAAGTTGAAACAAGCCATTCGTGAAGCGTATGAACTGTTTCACCCCAAAGCTATCGCTATCTTTTCTACTTGTCCGGTTGGTCTGATTGGCGATGATGTTCATCGGGTGGCTATTCAAATGAAAGAAGAGATCGGCAATGGTATCAATATATTTGGTTTCTCTTGCGAAGGCTATAGAGGTGTTTCACAATCTGCCGGACACCACATTGCCAATAACCAGTTGTTTCGCCATCTCATTGGCAATGACGACACGGTAAAGGCCACTCACAAATTCCGCATCAATGTACTTGGCGAATATAACATCGGTGGTGATGCTTTTGCTATTGATACTTTGTTCGAGAAGTGTGGCATTCAGATCGTAGCTACGATGTCGGGTAACTCTACCATAGAACAATTTGAAACAGCACATACGGCCGATCTTAGTTTGGTGATGTGTCACCGTTCCATTAACTATGTAGCGGAAATGTTGGAGACTTCTTTCGGTATTCCATGGATGAAGGCGAACTTTATTGGTGCTGATGCTTGTGCCAAGTCTCTCCGTAAAGTAGGTAAATATTTTGGTGATGCTGAATTGATCGCGAGAATAGAAGCTGTTATAGCCGAAGAAATGGTACCGGTTATTGCCGCCCGTGAAAAGGCAAAACTGAAAACAAACGGCAAAACGGCCATGCTCTTTGTAGGAGGCTCGCGCGCACACCACTATCAGGAATTGTTTGACGAACTGGGAATAACAACCGTTTGTGCAGGTTATGAGTTCGGACACCGTGATGACTATGAGGGTCGCCGCGTGATACCAAGCATTCAGATTGATGCCGATAGCCGTAACATCGAACAGATTTCGGTAAAAAGAGATGTTGAACGCTACAATCCTCGCAAAACAGAAGAAGAACTGAAAGCGCTGGAAGCTGAAGGATTAGAGTTTAATCAATATGACGGTATGATGGCAGAAATGAAAAAAGGATCACTTGTAATAGATGACCTTAGCCATTATGAAATGGAGAAACTCATCGAGAAATATCATCCGGATGTGTTCTGTGCAGGAGTGAAAGAGAAATATTGTGTTCAGAAAATGGGAATACCATTGAAACAGCTTCACAATTATGATTCAGGTGGACCTTATGCAGCATTCGAAGGAGCAGTAAACTTCTACAAAGATATTGAGCAAATAGTTTGTTGCAGCATCTGGAAAGAGATGAAGGCTCCTTGGGAGAATGAGGAATATGTAGAAGCAGTATATGCTGCCGTTTGATTTTGATAACCCTTTAATTTTTAGAACAAATGTTACTAAGACATACTACTGCTGAAGAGATTGATAGAAAGGCTTTGACCATCAATCCGGCAAAGACTTGCCAACCTATTGGCGCCATGTATGCGGCTTTCGGTATCCACGGATGCTTGCCTCACAGTCATGGTTCACAAGGGTGCTGTGCTTATCACAGAAGCGCTTTGACTCGTCATTTCAAAGAGCCGATAGTGGCTTCTACCAGTTCGTTCTCCGAAGGTTCTTCAGTTTTTGGAGGTTCGGCCAACTTGCTGCAATCCATCGAGACTATTTTCTCGGTTTATGATCCGGAAGTGATAGCCGTGCACACCACTTGTCTTTCGGAAACCATTGGTGATGACTTGACGCAGATCGTATCGAAAGCTGATGAAGATGGTAAAATACCGGCTGGTAAAAAAGTAATCTATTGCAATACACCGTCTTACGTGGGTAGTCACATCACGGGATATGCCAATCAGGTTGCTGCCATGGTGAAATTCTTTTCAACAGCTACACCGAAAAAGCGAAATGTAGTAAACCTTGTTGCAGGTTGGATGGAACCTTCGGATATGGGAGAAATTAAGCGTTTGGCTTCTGTTATGGAAGCTCGGACACTGATGTTTCCTGATATGACCGGCGTGCTCGACACCCCACTTACGGGTAAATATGAAATGTATCCAAAAGGAGGATGCACCACGGAACAGCTGAAAACAACAGGCGATAGCAAATTTACAATAGGCCTTGGTGAATATAGTACCAATACTGCATGTATCGCTTTGGAAAATAAATGTAAGGTGAAGTTTGAGATGACTGATATTCCAATTGGTTTGAAAGCAACAGATCGTTTCATCACTGCTTTGAGCCGTCATGCCAATGTGCCTGTACCCGAAAGTATTACCGAAGAACGCGGTCGCTTGATTGATCTTATTGCCGATAATCAGAAATATTTTTATGGCAAGCGTGTCGCTTTATTTGGAGATCCTGATACATTGATTCCACTTTGCGAATTTCTTGTAAGCATGGACATGCGCCCTGTTTATGTGGTTTCGGGAACACCCGGAAAACCATTTGAAGAGCGTTTGAAAACCATTTTGAAAGATATTCCTGAAGCAAAATTCAAAGGAGGCGAACTGGCAGATATGTTCAGAATGCACCAATGGATTAAACAAGAACCGGTTGACTTGCTGATTGGAAACACGTATGGCAAATACATCGCTCGCGATGAAGACATTCCGTTTGTACGTTACGGATTTCCTATTGCTGATCGTGCCGGACATAACTTCTTTCCTAAAACAGGCTACGTAGGAGCCACTAATTTGGCTATTCAAATTCTGAATGTACTCTTTGACCACATGGATCGCACTTGTGCAGAAGAGAAATTCGAGTTTCAGCTTTAATAGCGTGAACTCTCGCAACGCTGCATGGCTATGTGTAGCGTTGCTTTTATTGATATAAACAGGTAAAGTTATGAGCATCATATTAGAAGAAAGAAAAAACCAGGTAGGTAGAGCCGGTAGTTCAGGAGAAGCTATTGCTTGTGGCAAAGCCAGCCTGGCAGGCTCGGTAAGCCAGAGGGCTTGTGTGTTCTGTGGTTCTAGGGTGGTGCTTTATCCCATTGCAGATGCGTTGCATCTCATCCATGGGCCCATCGGTTGTGCGGCATATACATGGGATATTCGCGGTTCGCTATCTTCGGGACCGGAACTTCACCGGCTTAGTTTTTCTACCGATTTGCGTGAGAAAGATGTTATTTTTGGAGGAGCAGTGAAACTCAGTGCTTCACTTGATGAATTGATTGAATTGCATCATCCCAAAGCTGCTTTCGTCTACAGCACTTGCATTGTAGGTGTCATTGGCGACGATGTGGAAGCTGTTTGCAAAGAGATGGCCGCCAAGAAAGGTATTCCGGTCATTCCTGTTCAGGCACCCGGATTTCAGGGGTCAAAGAAAGACGGTTATCGCATAGCGTGCGAGTCGTTATTTCAGTTGGTAGGTACGCAGAATAGACCTACTCCGAAGTTTTCCATCAATATCCTGGGTGATTTCAACTTAGCCGGAGAATTATGGATTTTACTGGAGTATTACAAGCGGATGGGTATCTACGTGAATGCGACTATTACAGGTGACGGCAGGGTAGATGATATTTGCAATGCACACAACGCATCGCTGAATGTTGTGCAATGTTCCGGCTCAATGATGCATCTGGCCAAGATGATGAAAGAGAAATACAATGTGCCTTTTATGCGTGTTTCCTATTTCGGCATTGAGGATATGAGTGATGCACTGTATGAGGTTGCCAATTTCTTCAAGAGTGAAGAGTTGCTCAATAATGCCCGACAGATAGTGAAAGAAGAACTCGCTCGCTTGCTGCCTGCGTTGGCTCCTTATAAAGAAGCACTTACCGGGAAAAAGGCTGCTATTTACGTAGGAGGTGCTTTCAAAGCGATCTCCCTGATTAAAGCCTTGAGATTGATTGGCATTAAAACGGTAATAGTCGGTTCACAAACCGGAGATAAAGAGGACTATCAGCTCATTCAGCAACTCTGTGATGAGGATACTATCATCGTAGACGATTCTAATCCGGTGGAACTTTCGGCTTTTGTGAAAGAGAAAAAAGCTGATCTCTTTATTGGTGGTGTGAAAGAGCGTCCGATAGCATATAAAATCGGTCTTGGTTTTTGTGACCATAACCATGAGCGGAAAGAGGCATTGGCCGGATATGAAGGTATGCTTAATTTTGCTAAAGAGGTATATGGAACCATTATGAGTCCCGTTTGGAAATTTGTCAGATAAAACAACGAAATTATGCAATCGACAACAGAAAACAAAAAGACAACGCCGACATACACCTCTTCGCGCAATGCCTGTAAGCTCTGCGCACCGTTGGGGGCTTCGGTGGTATTTAAAGGGATTGAAGGGTGTGTGCCCATCATCCATGGTTCGCAAGGATGTGCTACGTACATTCGTCGTTACATGATTAGTCACTACAAAGAGCCGGTAGATATTGCTTCGTCTAACTTTAGTGAAACGACAACGATCTATGGTGGCAATCGAAACTTTGTGGAAGGGATTAATAATGTTATCAAGCAATATAACCCTAAAGTGATAGGGATTGCTACTACCTGTCTGGCCGAAACAATAGGAGAGGATGTGCCGGGACTCATTGCTGAATACAAACAAGCGAATGCTGATAATGCGGAACTTCCGGTGTTCATCCACGCCTCTACACCTAGTTATCAGGGTACACACATGGATGGTTTTCACGAAGCGGTTTGTTCAGCAGTAGTGGCGTTAGCTACTAAAAGCGAACATACAGGAACTCATCTCAATTTGTTTCCGGGCTTTGTGTCTCCGGCTGATTTACGTAACCTGAAAGAGATGCTTGGCGATGCAGGTATTGAATATGTACTATTGCCTGACTATTCGGCTTCGCTTGATAATCCTTTCTGGAAAGACTATCATTTGGTTCCTGAAGGAGGAACACCTGTCGACCGTATTCGCCTGACCGGTAGTGCGCGGGGTAGTATTGAATTTGGAACGGTGTTGAACAAAGGAGCATTAGCCGGACGTATACGCAACACAAACGTCCTAACAACTGCCGGAGAATGGCTTGAAAGTCATTGTGATGTCCCCAATAGTCGCTTGCTCATGCCGATTGGCATCGATGGTACAGATCGTTTTGTGGAAACCTTAGAAAAGATTACGGGCAAGAAACTCACTGAAAAATATAGTTTGCAACGCGGACGATTGGTAGACTCGTATATTGATGGACACAAATATGTGTTTGGTAAACGAGCCATCGTGTTTGGCGACGAAGACATGGTATTGGGTATTACTTCTTTTTTGCGGGAGATTGGTATTATTCCCGTTCTGATTGCTTCTGGCGGAGAGAGTGGATTCATGAAAAAAGAACTGAAAGAACATGTAGGAGATACCGGCGCAGACACGATAGTGATGAATGGGACGGACTTTGAGACGGTGCGTGAGTTGGCCGAAACATTGAAACCGGATATCATTATAGGAAACAGCAAGGGATATTACATTGCCCGCGAATTGGGCATCCCTTTAATACGGGCAGGTTTCCCGATTCACGACAGAGTAGGAGGTCCCCGTATAGAACATCTTTTCTATACAGGCGCACAACAGTTGTTCGATCGGATTGTAAATGCTCTCCTCGAATATAAACAAGAACATTCGCCCATTGGCTACAAATACATGTAAGTGATAATCATAAAAAACGAAAGATGATGGCTAAAGTAATTACAGACGAACATATAGCAAAACACCCTTGTTTTGATGAAGAAGCCAGGCACACACATGCTCGTGTGCACATGCCGGTAGCACCCAGGTGTAACATACAATGCAACTATTGCAATCGTAAGTATGACTGCGTAAACGAAAGTCGGCCGGGCGTAACTTCCTCTGTGCTCGAACCTTATCAAGCAGTGCGTTACCTGCAGGAATTAGACAAACACATCGATAATATATCAGTTATTGGCATTGCTGGTCCGGGAGACCCCTTTGCCAATCCGGAAGAGGTGATGAAGACCCTCCGTGCGGTGAAAGCGGAATTTCCAAACCGGATATTCTGTCTTTCGACCAACGGGCTCAATCTGGAGCCATACATTGACGAAATTGCTGCATTAGACGTAACACACGTCACCATTACTATCAATGGAGTAGACACTGCCATCACTTCTCAGATCTATCGTTGGGTACGCTTTAACAAGAAGATGTATCGGGGCGAAGAAGCGGCGCGTTTGCTCATGGAGCACCAATTAGCCTGCATCCCTTTGCTAAAAGCCAAAGGAATTACCGTGAAGATCAATTTTATCATTATACCGGGCATCAATGATCATCACATCGACGAAACGGCAAAGGTTGTAAAGGCTTTGGGAGCTGACCTGATAAACTGCATGCCATTGATACCCACGGGAGGTTCAAACTTTGAAGAGATGCCTAAACCCGATCAAAAGATGATATTTCGTGTGCGGGCTGAGGCTAAACATCATTTACCATTGATGACGCACTGTGCCCGTTGCCGGGCCGACGCAGCCGGGTTGTTGGGGCAAGATTTGAAAGAGGCGTACACCATCCTGCAACAAATATCTTCCGGCCAGGCTGATGATGAAGCAAAACGTCCTTATGTAGCTGTGGCAACGTACGAAGGTCATCTGGTAAACATGCATTTAGGCGAAGCAAAAAGTCTGTATGTCTTTCGTGAAACGCCCAATGGATTCCAGTTTGTTGAAGAACGTTTCATGCCTGATAAAGGTGGTGGCGATCAAAGATGGATTGACGTAGCGCGTATGCTCATTGACTGCAGAGCCTTATTGGTATCCGGAGTGGGAGATAACCCCTCATCTATACTAAAAGAGTGTGGCATCAAAGTAGTCCAGATGACGGGAATGATAGACGAAGGCTTGGATGGTATTTATAACAACAGGCCTATTCGCAGTATAAAGAAAGCGGATGCTTTTCGTTGTGGCAGCGAGTGTAAAGGAAATGCACAAGGTTGTGCTTGAGAAATAAACTTAGATGTTTCTAGTACTAAAAATAAAATTCTGACGAAATGAAAAAACCGAGCTATCACATTTTAGTTTGCAACTCTTTCCGCCTGAATGGCGATGCGCAAGGAGCTTGCACAAAGAAAGGAGCACCTTCGCTTCTGCAATACATTATGGAAGAGTGTAATGACCGTGGTCTGGATGTGGCTGTATCTACCACGGGATGTTTAAATCTATGTTCGCAAGGACCCATTATAGTAGTACATCCTCATAATTATTGGTATGGCTGCGTAGATACAGAAGATGCTATCGACGAGATACTCGATGCACTTGAAGAGGGAGAACCTTGCGAAAAATATCTCATATCCGAATGACAGAGAAGAAAGTACATATTATTGATACGACTCTTCGCGACGGCGAACAAGCGGCAGGAGTGGTGTTCTCTTTAGAGGAGAAGATGCAAATTGCAGCTTTACTTGATAAGGCAGGCGTTCCGGAACTTGAAATCGGAATGCCGGCTATTTCTCTCCAGGATAAAGAAGACATCACTACTTTGGTGCGCGCGGGGTTCTCCTTCGATTGCCTGGCATGGTGCAGAGCTGTCTGCAGTGATGTAGACGAAGCTGCCGCTACCGGTGCACAAGGCGTACACATATCCTTTCCGGTTTCGTCTATTCATTTAAGCGCATTAGGCAAGAATGAATTATGGGTAATGAAAAAGTTGGGAGAAGTATTGAGATATGCTTCCGGCCGTTTTCGTTATATCACTGTCGGAGCGCAAGATGCTTCGCGGGCAGGTTTCCCATTTCTAGTAGACTTTATAGGACAGGCAGTTTGTTGCGGCGCTTCCCGGGTTCGTATTGCCGATACGGTAGGTATTATGAATCCGTTTACCGTATCAAGGTTATTTGCAAGGCTCAAAAAAGAATATCCTCATGTTCCTTTTGAGTTTCACGGGCACAATGATTTGGGTATGGCTACGGCAAATACTTTCACAGCTTTGTGTTCGGGAGCCGAGGCGGCTAGTGTAACAGTGAATGGGTTGGGAGAACGCTCGGGTAATGCCGTGCTTGAAGAGCTCGTAATGGCTCTTTCTCTGAGTGGAAATGGGCAAAGTGGTATTCGTACGGAATATTTAACCGAACTCTCTGCTTTAGTTGAACGAGCCTCCGGACGGGTGTTATCAGATATGAAACCTATCACAGGGAAGTTTGCCATCAGTCACGAATCGGGTATACATACGCAATGCTTACTAACTGATCGTACCACCTATCAGATTATTGATGCAGCGGGCGTAGGGAGGAGTGAAGAACCATTTGTTTTCGGGAAACATAGCGGACGAGCGGCTATTTGTGGTTTCTTCTCTTCTAAAGGTTACGAACTCAGTGCTGAAGAAAGTACTAACCTACTTCGAGAGGTGAAACAAGAAGCGGTAAAATTGAAACGTTCATTATCCGAAGCAGAGTTGTTCAGACTTTATAAGCATTACTTGTAGTTTTATCTGTCGATATCTTTTAACTTTATAACGCCAACAGAATATGAATAGTGACTTCATACAAACGCTTGTAACAACAGGTAAACTAGCCTTTTGGACAACACTGATCTTGTTTCTTTTAGGTCTGCCTATAGCTTATTTTCTGGCTTACTCCAGATTTCGTCTGAAAGCCATAATAGAAGCGCTGATATCCATGCCCATGGTGCTTCCGCCTACTGTGTTGGGCTTTTATATTCTAGTGGCCTATAGTCCGCAAAATTGGTTTGGGCAGATGATGGAGCAATGGTTTGATGTTCGTTTGGCCTTTAGTTTTGGCGGGGTACTGATTGCCAGTATCATCTGTTCGTTGCCTTTTATGATTCAGCCGTTGCAAAACGGACTTGCGTCGTTACCATCCAGTTTGAAAGAAGCTTCTTATACCATGGGGAAATCATCTTTGACTACTTTTTTCAGGGTGTTACTCCCTAATATTCGAGGTAGTATCATCATTGCTGTTGCCATGACTTTTGCCCATTGTGTAGGCGAATTTGGTATTGTGCTTATGGTAGGAGGTAATATGCCGGGGACAACAAGAGTGGCTTCTATTGCGCTCTATGATGAAGTACAAGCACTCAACTACAAAGCTGCCAATCAATATGCTTTGGTGCTTTTTCTAGCTTCGTTTGTAGTGCTCACCATTATTTATAGTATTAACAAGAAAACAGTATAGGATATGATGCCTTCTATTTACATTGACGTGAAACGAAAGATGACTACCTCCGAAGGAGAAAAGATGTTGCATATCGAAAAAGAAATCTCTGGAGGTGATTTTATCTGTTTGGTAGGACATTCCGGGTCAGGCAAAACCACTTTGCTACGTATGCTATCGGGCTTAGTCACTCCAATCGAAGGAATCATTAAAGTGGGAGATGAAGTGTGGTTTGACTCTCAACGAAAAATAAATCTTAAACCCCAACAACGTAGCATTGCTTATATGTTTCAGGACTTTGCACTCTTTCCTAATATGAGTGTGGAAGAGAATATTCGTTTTGCTCAGAAGGAAAAAGACAAAACAAAAGTTAATGAGTTACTCGGTATCTTTGGTATGCACAAACTGGCCAAGCAAAAACCTGCGAAGCTATCCGGGGGACAGAAACAACGGGTAGCGTTAGCGCGCGCACTGGCTTCATCACCTAAAATTCTATTGCTCGACGAACCTCTTTCTTCCATTGATCATGAGATGCGTGAAAGACTTCAATGTGAGATATTAAGAGCACATGAATATCTGGCTGCAACCAGTATCATGGTGACGCACGACATGTCTGAAGCTCACCGCATGGCCACAGAAATAATCAAGATTAAAAACGGATTAATAGTAGAAAACGATGAAAGTAATTGTTCCTGTTTACGATAATAGTAGGATAGCCGAAGGGTTTAATAGGACTCCTGATGTTTGCATTTTTGATCCTATGGCTTCGGAAGCTGAAGAGGCTTGCACGTTTGTGTCATGGCGCACTATCATCCCTCCGGGAAGTAAGATCACCAAACGAATGAGAGAGATGGGTATAGATGCCGTTCTTACCTCTCAAATTCAGCTACTTGCATTAAACTTGTTTGTAGAAAACGGTATTAACGTGTACAAAAGCGATGGAAATGACTTAGAGCATAACCTTTCTCTTTATAGTAACCGGAAGCTAACGCCGTTTACTACCATCGATGCTCTTGAAAATCGTGCCATTTGCTCCGGTTCGTGTGATAGCTGTTCCTCGGATGATAAGTGCGAAAAATAGTTTTCTGCATTAATTCAACGCTAAAGTTGAATTTTGATTATTCCGCCGTAAGGAGTAATCGAGCTAAAGGCATCCTCTAAAGCAACAACTCCGGCATATACCTGTGCGCATATAAGTACTCCGCCGTGGGCAAAAATTCCCACGCGGTTGAAGGACTGAGCTCGCAATTCGTTAAAAAACTCAGAGACCCTACGGAACTGATCTTTAAACGACTCTCCACCCGGAACACTCACTTTCATGAAATCTTTGTACCACTCTTGCAGACGAGGATCACGTATTTCATCATAATGTTTCATTTCCCATTCTCCAAAATCCATCTCCATGATGCGAGCATCCCGTTCAGCGTGAGCATATCCACAATAATTAGCCAAATGCACACACCTACTTAGTGGACTGGTGAAAACTTTATCGAAAGTTACTCCTTTCAAATTTTGAGCTACTTTCTTTGCTTCTTCCTGAAAACTTTCTTTAAGCGGCACATCCGTTTGCCCGTAACAAGTTTGAGGAGGCACATCTACCGAAGTATGTCGTATAAGGTATATTTCCATCTGTCTTTAGTTTATATAAATTTGATACACGATGTTTATTCCAAAATAAAAAGTAAGTTCACTGAGCAAAAAAACTGCTCCGCAACAATCGCCTGTATAACCTTGCAAGCGTTTCTTCATGAGCAAAATGAGGAACGCGGTGGTAACCAAAGGCATTAGTCCTGCTAACCAAAACATGCTGGATGGCAAGAATACAACTGCCGGAACAACGCCCGAGATAAAAGCAAAAATAAAAGCCCCCGGAGGCATTCTATTATATACTACTTTTGCTTTGCTCTCTTCTTCTTTACGAGCATAGGGCAAGAAGTTTATTTGTTGCCCTGCACAAAACTTAGACCAAGCATCACCCGCTAATATAGCAGTACAAGCCAGAGTAAGTGGCAATGTGCTAAGCAACGACCACATCAGACTAAAATAGACGATGAGCCCAATTACTCCATAACTGCCAATATGAGAATCTTTCATGATGGCAAGCGTTCGTTCCCGATTCGTTCCTCCGCCAAAACCATCAAAAAAGTCGGCTAACCCGTCTTCATGAAGACACCCTGTAAGAAGAAGTCTTGCAAGAAGAGCCAGTAAGACGGCAACAGATAATGGCAATATTTGTGCGGAGATCCATAGTGTTGCAGCCATCGTCCCCCCGGTGAGCCATCCCGCAAATGGCCAGTAATTAACCACATGTTTAAAGCACTCGGCAGGTACTTCACGAATGCGCCAAAAAGGCAATCGTGTGAAGAAAACAAATGCAGCTAATAAACGGTTCGTCATTTTAGAAATATTTTGTTATTGCCGCATGAGCAAAGGTGTCCATTTCATTTATCATGCGTATGGCTGAATCAACAATCGGATAAGCACAGATTGCTCCTGTACCTTCTCCTAATCGTAATCCTAAGTCTAATAATGGTTTAGCACCCATTGCGTTGAGTACCAATTTATGTCCTGTCTCATCTCCTTGATGTCCAAAAATAGCATAATTCAGCACCTCAGGATAAAGCTTTGAAGCTGCCAAAATGCAGTTAGTCATGATAAAACCATCTACTAGAATAGTCATTCTTAGCTCTGCTGCTTGTAGCATGCCACCAATGGCCATAACCATCTCCAATCCGCCAAAATAGCGAATAATATCTTCTGTAGAATGATCTCCCTGGTAATTATCTAAAGCCTGTTGTAATACCTTATATTTATGTCGCACGCCTCTGCTGTCCAGTCCGCTACCTGCACCCACACATCTCTCTAGTGAAATACCCGTAAAGCTAGTCATCCACATGGATGAAGAAGAGGTGTTAGCTATCCCCATCTCACCAAAGCTGATCACATTACAACCTTCTGTATAACTTTGTCTCACTACCTCAGCCCCTCGTTCGATGCATAAATTCATTTCCTCTAGAGTCATAGCTGCTTCATGTAGATAATTACGGGTACTCTTACGAACTTTCATGTCTATAATGCCCTTGCCTTGCGGAAAGTCATAATCAACCCCTGCATCCACAATTTTCAGAATAAAGCCATGTTGCCGACAAAGAAAGTTGATTCCGGCTCCCCCATGTAGAAAGTTGCTGATTTGTTGCCATGTAACCTCTTTGGGAGAGAGACTGACGCCTTCATCTACAATGCCATGATCAGCAGCAAAAAGAATGTTTTGTGGGTGTTGTAGTTCGGGAGTAAGTGTTTGTTGGATGAGTCCTATCTGCAAGGCTAGTTCTTCTAGTCGCCCTAGCGATCCCTTGGGTTTAGTAAGATTGTTAATTTTGTCGGTAAGTGCTTGTTGGATGGTTTCATCCGGTTTTGTGATGCGAAATGTCTTCATGTTTTATTCTTATATGTAGTATTGATATTATTCTTTGATAATGAGTGGTATGCCCGAAGTCATGAGCACCACCTTGTCTGCTTTAGCGGCAATATACTGGTTTACCCAGCCTTGCAAATCAGTAAATTTTCGTTGAATTAAATTCTCTGAAGTAGCCCCCATGCCAATTTCATTGGTAACAAAGATAAATGTAGCCTCCTGGGCTACAAAACGATCAAACTCTTGTTTTACTGCCTCCAGAGCTTTATCGGTATCAGCTTCTAGATCAAAGAAAAAATTTGTGCACCACAGCGTTACGCAATCGATTAAGATCACCTTATTTTCAAGTAAATGTCGGCTCAACTCTTTGTTCTCTTCTATATTTGTCCACTCAGGTCCGCGGTCTGCCTGGTGACGAACCACTCTTTGGCGAAATTCCTCATCCCAAATGCGGGAAGTAGCCAGATAAACGGGAGTAGGAGACAACGTAAGTGCCAATCGCTCAGCGTATTTACTCTTTCCGGAGCGTGCACCTCCGGTGATCAGTATGATTTGCTTCATGTGCATTTTCTCTTTCTTGCCAACAAAGATAGTACTTTTTAGATTCTTTTTTTGCGCTAAAACTAGTATTATTTCAAATAAGTAATTACCTTTGTGACCGCTTTAAGAAAGCATGTGCGGCAGTAGCTCAGTTGGTAGAGCATCAGCTTCCCAAGCTGAGGGTCGTGAGTTCGAGCCTCATTTGCCGCTCCAGTTCTGAAAGTCTTTTATAGAAGCAAAAAGCCCATATATAGGGACTTGCAGAAGGGTACAAAGCCATAGGTCAGAAGTGATTTATGGCTTTTCTTTTTGCTAATTTTGATGGAAAATTCTACTTTTGCATGCAAATGTTCTACTATAGTTCTACAAAAAAAAGATAGTTATGGCAACCTTCAAAGCTGAGATTTATAAGCATCAAAAAAAAGCAAATGGTACATGGAACGTAAAAATACGCATTACCCACAATAGAGAAAAGAAATATCTCTCTACTTCCATATATGCGACTAAGGATGATTTGACCAGAACGTTTAAGCTTAAAAGTCAGGATATAATAGAGGAAACCGAGGCAATAATCTCTTCTTACCGGGATGCGTGCAATAAATTAGGAACCCGTGCGAATTCCATGACCGTGGAAGATATCGTAGACTACGTTACGGGAATATCCGACGAGAAACAGAGAGAGATAGACTTCATATCCTTTTCCAATACCTACATAGAAAGTATCAAATCCACTGGAACAGCAAGAAATTATAAATCGGCCATAAACTCATTAACGAAGTTCGCCAAAAGAGATAGACTGAATATTTCCGAAATAACAGCTAAATTCCTGTCGAATTATGCCGACTTCATCAACCTAGAGAAATCCAAGAGAAATATTGAGGCTATAAAGAACGATGAGAGGATTACTTCAAACAGAGCCTTAACTTTGTATATGGGATGCATCAGACATCTCTATAACGAAGCTAAGAGGGTTTATAATGACGAAGATGGAGGAAAGATATTAATCCCTTGGTCTCCTTTCTCCAAATATAAAGTCCCACGAGACGAGGCAACCAGAAAACGTGCCATTGAAGCCGAGGCCATAAAGAAGATATATGAGCTGCCTTATAAGATGAGGAAGAATGCAAGAACAAAATCCGAGCAGAATTGCCGGTATAACTTGGCTAAAGATATGTTCTTACTCTCTTTCGGACTCATAGGGATGAATTCAGCAGACTTGTATACGTGTTCTAACCTTTCCAATGGAACTATCATCTATAACAGAGAAAAGACAAAAAGCAGGAGAGCTGACGAAGCGGAGATACACGTAGACATAACACCCGCTATTTCTGCTCTGGTGGAAAAATACAGAGATAGGACAGGGAAGAGAGTTTTCAATTTCTACCAGATGTACCGTGATACCAACACCTTTAATCAGGCCATCAATAAAGGACTGAAAGAGATAGGAAAGGAATTAGGGATAGAAGACTTGGAATTTTACGCTGCACGCCATTCTTGGGCTACTATAGCCATTAATGATGTGAAGATAGACAAGTATACCGTTCATGCTGCACTTAATCATGTGGACGAATCTATGAAAGTCACCGATATTTATATTAAGAAGGACTTTACGGCCATTAATGAGGCAAATCGTAAAGTCCTTGATTTGGTCTTTGGAGAGAAGGTCGGGGATTAATGAAACAATAGGAGGCCTTTCTTTTAATCCAAATATTAATGTTAAATGTGTTGCAGAATTGATTAGAATGAAATAAAATCAGTTACTTTGCAACAACAAAGAAAGAATCTTTTTTGTTATAGTCATAAAATCCTGAAAACATCAAATTATGAAAACGATTGTTAGTGATAATATTAAAAGCTTTAGAGAAGCTTGGAATTACACTCAAAGTAAAGTCGCTGCATTTTTAGGAATCGACCGAGGCGCTTATGCGAATTATGAATCAGGTAATCGTGAGATGCCCTATGAACTCATGACTAAGATTTGTGAATTATATGGTATTGATTTATCAGTCCTCTTTGAAGAGGATTCTTCCATCTTGGAAGATGAATTGGTTTGTGCGTTCCGTTTAGAAAATCCTTGCGATGAAGATATAAAAGAAATATCCCATTTTAAACAGGTTGTTAGGAACTACCTTAAAATGTACTCATACTAATATGGCAAAGATCTATCCAGAATCAATAGTGCTAGATGCTTATAACTTTAGAGAAATGAATTCTCTAAATGATACGGAACCCGTAAATTATAAGAGCCTTCTTTTGAAGTTGAATGTTCAGACACTTTATAGGCCTTTGTCGGATAGCTTTTCGGGTATGTGCTTGAAAAGAGGTGATAAGAAATTTATTTTAATAAATTCAAATCATTCACGTGGGCGGCAACATTTTACAATGGCTCATGAGTTTTATCATTTATTCATTCAAGAGGATTTTACTCCTCATTGTTGCAATCCCGGGCAAGCTTCGGAAAGTCCAGTAGAAAGGCTTGCCGATGCATTCTCTTCTTGTTTTCTGATGCCTGAAATGGGCATTAAAAAAATGATGCCTGCAAATGAACTGAGAGAAAAGAATGTCTCTATAGCCACTTTGCTCAAACTGGAGCATTATTTTTCTGTGTCGCATTTAGCGTTACTAACACGTTTAAAAGGTCTTGGCCTGATTTCCGCATCCGAATATGATCACTATTCGAAAATTCCCATAAAGAGAACTGCTTCAGAATATGGCTACGATTTATCCTTATATGAAAAGGGCAATGAAGGTGTCGTAATTGGCGATTATGGAGTAAGAGCTCGTGGTCTGTTTGATAAAGGGAAGATATCAGAAAGTCATTATTGGGAGCTTATGGAAGCAATAGGAGTGGATTTAACGGCAGAAATCAATGAGCAAGAATAAAACTAAAATAGTCATTGATTCTGATGTAATCATTCATTTCATAAAGGGGGGATATTTGCCTATACTACATAAAATATTTCCTGCTTATCAGTATATCATTCTGGATATTGTGCTCAATGATGAATTGCGCAAACAAAAAGCCACACGTGATTATTTAGATAAATATCTATCTCTTTTTGATTGCATCAAAGTTGAAAAGTGGCAACCTGACTATTTGTTGATGAAAGAGTATGCAGCTTTGCATAAAAGGTATGGTCTTGGAGAAAGTGCTTCTATGGCATATTGCAAATTTCACAATGATGTAATAGCTAGTAGTAATATTACGGAGATTACAGAGTATTGTGATAAAAATGATATCGTTTATGTGACTACTATGGATTTCCTTTGGCGGGCATATAAAACCCAAATAATGACGTGTGAAGAATGTGATGTTTTTATTTCTAAAGTGAAGCAAGGAGGAAGTAAACTTCCTGTTGATTCTGTCTTAAAGTTTACTCCCCGAGATTTACTGCTGTAAAAACAAACTGATATCGTCTTTCTATCAATATACAACAATGTTCTATACTTGCAAACTCAAAGGAGCAATTCTCGTTTTATCTTGTCCTGATTGATGTAATGTCTTATTTAATCGTGAATGCATAAAAATATGTATCACATTTAGGTATTTCTCCCTTAAACTTAAAAGCGTATTCTCCCTGTTCTAAAGGTTTTTCCAAAGTTACCTTGAATGTGAAATCATTAATAGCAGACTCTTTAAATGGTATAAGATCTTCATCGGTTAAGATAATTCCTTTCCCCGCTTCATAACGATCTATCCGTACGCCTCTATATCCTTCCTGTTTATACAATTTTACGAGTTCAAAATCCGATGCCTTTTTAGCATAAGCAAAGGGGATATTTTTAATCACTTTCGCTTCAGCTTTTGATTCTATACTATCTTGCTTTGTTACAAATCGAAATATAAAATCCGGCTTATTATTGCTGAGTTGGATATTTGATGACTCCCCTTTGACAGGAACAACTGGTTTTCCTTCAATAAGAGGAATTATTATTTCGTTATCGTTGAGAATTGGATTAGGAAGCAATACAATGCTTTCCCCGTTACTTTCTATCGCTGTTATACCGATACTGTTTTGTGCACTCATGAATCCACAAAGTGATAAGAATAAAATGATAAATGTTTTTCTCATAGTCTATTTATTTAGTTTAATTATTATAACCATTTAGCAACTCCGCCATGATGTGAGCATGTACCTCTTCGGCTTTGGCTAAAGCTGTATGTCCCGTCTCGGCATAAAGCTGTTGCCCCTGCTGGTGCAGATTCATATCGAGTGGGGGATTGTACTCTGTTTCCCTTGGAATTCGTGTAATGCTTTATAAGGCTTCTCTCTGTATTGCTAGAGTAGCTAACTTTATGCTTTGTGAGGTATTTGGTCGATACATATCCGATTTGTCCGTTGTATTGGATTGGTATCCATTTACAGTCACAGTCTTCATCAATGGTGACAGAAGTACCTTGAGGAATAATCAAGATTATTTCTGATGAAGTATTTGCTTGGGAACGCATGTTCAGATTGGACGTTGCGTACCTGATATTGTTTTGGGCATTTAAGCTTAGGACAAAAGCAAGTTGAAGTAATATGAATAGAATCTTTTTCATTTGTGCCGAAATTATATTACGCCACTCGAGCGCAAACAGACTATGTATATTGTGTTGTGATTTATTGCAATACTACAGGCTGTCAATATAAGATTTTGCAATGTCAGCATCTGTTAAAGTGAAACTTTGATATTCTTTTATTGCCTGTTCTATAAACCCTTTTCTTTTCAGAACCTTTAATTTACTTATTAGTCTATCAAATGTCTCTTTATTGATAAGTTGTCTTTTATTATACGTGTCTAGAACATATTCTACAGCGTCATTATAATCTACGCCAGTCTTGTCTTTATAGTATTTACAGGCTTCTGGGATCTTGTTTAGGCTGATGAATTGAGAAATAATTGATTCTATAGAGTCGCTCTCTGTATAAGATATTTTGCTATAATCTGCTACTTCTATTTGAAAAGTAGTTGTTGCTCTAATGGACTCTTCAGAACAAGGCAATCTTATCTCTAGGCTTTCTTTAGCATCTTCTATTTTATCGTTAAATTTTATTTGTTTGATTCTTTCTTTTTCTTTTGTTTCTTTTATAATCTTACTTTCATCTGTGATTGAACTGCTATAATTTGCAATAATTCTTTTCTTTTCACAATCATATTCCTCTTCTGAAAAAAGTCCTTTTTTCCAATAATCGTAAATGTCGTTAAGTAATCGGTACATGCTATATCTGTCTTCAAATGTCTTTTCTAATAAAACAGCAGTACCTGATGCTGAAACCATAAACATGGATTTACTTCCACCAGAAACTTCATCAAAATCTAGGTGCAATCCTAACACGGCATTAGCATTTAGATTATTGGCCTTTTCTTTTAATTCGTTTATAACTGTCTTATAAATAAGGCTAAGCTTATTCTGGTAAGTAACAGAGCGGCCACCAAAAATGTCGGTAAGAGATGCTGCAAAATCTGAAAATAGATTAGCACCAATTACTACATTTGCATTGACTACACCTAAATAGGATTTTATAGAGTAGTTTTCTATATTATTAGTTGTTGTAATAGTCATAGCGCATTATATTACATTTGCATTCTTGCTAACTTCCCTACAACTTTGTATAAGTGAAGTATCCGACTTCCTTCGATTTCCATATCTGGATATTTTCTTCTTCCATCAGGGTTGCATATTGGATTGAAAGATACTAATTTCAACCCCCCCGATTCGATATATACCATTTTTAGTAATCTGTCTTCTTGTGTGATTACCACATACGGTTGACCGTTATCAATCAACGTTTTGTCTTTTATTTCACGTACGAAAATTGTATCTCCAGACATATACATGTCATACATGGAATCGCCATAAACTGTTATTCCATAACACCCTGTAAACTCTGGTATATTAACATAACCTATAACTTTATTTTCGTCTCCGTCAAATCCGATGCCATGTCCTGCACATACGCGTATGTCGAGAATCTTTATATCTTTATTGGAGGTTGGTGAATCTGTTATTTCTGTTATTAAAGTGTCTTCATTAATCATTCTCCCCGTACCTGTGACAAGCCAGTTTATATTAAGGTCTGGACAGGTTGTAGCTATTTTCTCTAAAGAATCAGCGCTAAATCCAGTTTTTTTAGCAATAGCCCCACGGGATAAACCTGCTGATTCTTCAAAAGCTGTTTGTCCAACTCCTTTGGATTTCAAATATTCAACAAATCGTTCTTTTGTTCCCATAATTTATTACTGATAAAAGTCAGTGGATTACATCGTATCATGTTGCGGATGATTTCGATTTAATAAATTATTAAGCAACTTAATTCCAAACCGCAACTTTGGAATAAGTTAATTCAATAAAAAATACACAAAAGTTGATACTAGTAAATTTTATATTTTCCCTGTTTTGGCTTAAACTAGCTTTATTTAGAGACCCTATAAAATTATGCTAGTCATTACTTTGGCATTTGTACCTCATCCTATCCATTTCAGAGTGCCTCCTATAAAGCCATTAAATTCAGAAATCATATATAATAAGGTATAGCTTGCATGAATCAAGCACGTTGTTAAAGAATGCAAATATACTGCTATAATTCAGTATTAAATTTGATATACTGAATTATAGCAGTATATTTGCATCACGATAACGATATGATGATGCGCAACAAAGATAATAGTTGCTAATCATAAAAACAAGTTTAACACATAAAAACAAAAAGATGAAAAAGAATTTTAGACACGATGTCATGAGTTTGGCTCATAGGATTTTCAGTCTTGCGCAAATGAGCTGGTCAATTGCTCTTAAGAAAGCTTGGTTAATCGTGAAACTGGTAACGAAGATGCATAAAGGCGTTGCAAGCTTTCAATATCAAAAAACAGACGGTTCTATAAGGACTGCACAAGGCACTCTCTTGAAAAGCATCACGGATATGCTGATAAATGGCAATGGCAAAGGCAATGATAAGACAATAGCCTATTTCGATATTGAGAAACAGGCTTTCAGGTGCTTCAAGATTGAAAACATCCTCACAATAGCCTAAAGCAATAGAGCGGGCAAACGTAGTGAATATTTTACCCGCTCACTTAAAACTAAGCCCTTTGATTTCATGAAAAACTTTTTTCGGTGTAATTCATAAACCGTTTAAAAGCGACAAAGCAAACTAATAGATAACTGGTATAGCAGGGATGCGGTGATTACTAGTGAGGCTATCGAAGATAAGAAACATGCTGTTAGTCTGAAAAGTCTTTATCAGTAAGCATTTCCGTATAGGCGAAGGATACGCTAACAGTCTAAATAACCCTGTGTAAGTTTGAAATATGAGCTTTACTATTCGATTAGGCACAGGGCACTAACTTTAATACATACAATTATGAAAGCAAAGCATATTGTAATGATCTGGGTTGTAAGCTTTGTAATAATGCTTATAACTTCTTCAAATTGGGCAATAATGGTTTTCCCAACAATCGTATTTCTAATCGCTTCGCTATACATATCAAAGAATAGTGAACGCATGTTGAACGAACTTGAAATAGAGGATAAAGATGAAACATTTAGATGATTTGTACAGAGAGCTTGAGAGAGTGTCTTCTATGACAGAAGCAGAAGTTAAGAGAGCCTACAATGCCGATTCTAAGTCTGAGATATTAGCTCTTATCAATGCGGATATTGAATTTACTCTCAAAGAACAATATGAAGATGAAGATTATGATGACGGAATGGACTATGACGCTCTGTGCAGAGTACAGGGATTAAGCAGATATTGTTAACAAAGCCAGTCACGCAGTAGCCTTCATCCGTGTAAAATGGTGCTTAGTCAGGCATGACGAAGCGAAACTTCACGGGACTGGTTTTTAATACTTATAATTATGAATAAAGGTGATAAAGTAAAGACGTGGACATCTGATAAGGTGGGCACGGTGGTATCTTACAACTCTTCAACAAAAGAGGTGACTGTGAAATACAGGAACAGTAATGCGGTTGATGTACTGCCTGTTTCAATGTGTAGCAAGGTTTAACTAGTGTTTTTATGTGTTCGGGTGTGTTGCTTGTGAAAGTAGTGCACCCTTTTTTATTCGACGACAATTAAAAAACAGATATATGGAGAAAGTAATTGAAATTACAGATGAATACACCACGGTAGGGATATTCAATCAAATGAGGGTAGGGGATCTTTTGAAAGTGCCATACGATGACAGTAGGTATTCAGGGATAAAAAGCGAGGCCGCAAGGCGGAACAGAGACGCAAGACTTAAGAAAGAGCTTAAGAATATGATGGACTTAAGATACAGAGTTTCCAAAAAGGAACATCCGGGGTACATCTCAATTATAAGGCTAAAATGATTGTACTAGAAATTTATGAGCTCAAAAATATCTGCATGGATATGGCAGAGTTGGGCGCAGCAGCAAATCAGAAAATGGTAGAGCCGAAAGCGGATCGTATAAAACAAAGAGAAGTTTATCGGTGGTTTAAATCCATTGGTCAAAAACCGTGTCTTTTAGAAAAACTGGTATCCGATGGATTAGTACATAAAAAGCGTATGGGAAAGGCTATAAACTCACCTGTGTGCTACTCGAAGTTAGAAATTCAGGCGGCCTTAAACGCCTTGAAAATGGATGAATACATTAACAAATAACCCTTTAATAAAATAATCATGTCACTAATAAGAAATTCAAACGAGTTAGTATTACCATCAAATATAAAGATGATGGTATATGGCCAACCTGGCATGGGTAAAAGTACTTATGCGTTGAGTACCCCAAAGCCTTTGTTATTCGACTTCGATAATGGAGTTAAGCGTATCAACGGAGCAAATCTTGTAGGTGTAGATACTGTGCAGATATCCAAATGGCAAGATGTATTAGATGTGCTCAAAGAAAACTTATCAGGATATCAAACAATTGTCGTGGATACCATTGGTAAGATGATGGACTATATTATCACTCACAAGTGTGGTAATAGAGTGCCAATAATAAAAGACTGGAACGGCATAAATCAAGAGTTCTCGAATTTCATGAGAAACCTGTCTGATCTAAATAAACATGTTGTGTTTGTCGCTCACAGGGATACTAGAAAAGAGGGCGATGATACGGTATTTATCCCATCCCTGAGAGAAAAATCATATAATTCAATTGTGACAGAGCTTGATCTACTCGGATATATAGAAGCAAGAACAGAAAACGGTAGGACTAAAAGAACTATCACGTTTGACCCAACAACTAGAAACGATGGAAAAAACACTTGCAATTTGCCCTCAGTAATGGAGATACCTACGATTATTGATGCAAATGGCAATCTTATTCGTAAGAATACCGCTATTCAGGATTATGTGATTAACCCGTATTTAGGCATGTTAGCAGCAAAAAAGGCTGAGACAGAACAATATGTTAAAGTCATGGCAGAGATAAGAGAGCAGATAGAGTTAATCACCGATGCTTCATCCGCTAATGATTTTGCTTCACGTGTCAAGGCTTTCGATCATGTAGGCAGCTCTCTGGATATGACTAGAGCTTTATTCTCAGCAAAAGTAAATTCTCTTAATCTGATTATGGATAAAGAAACTAACAAGTACATTCAAAAAGAACTTCAACCCAGCTTATTATGAAAGAGCTAAATATTCAAGAGAAAGACCTTGAATTGGTCGTGTCAGAAAAGACATTAGGAAGCTTGACTACCAACGCCAAACAAATAAAGGCGTTGGTTGAAGCTTCGCTTCCAAACTATGATATTTCAAACTACAATGAATCAAACATAGACCTTGCCAAAAAAGACAAGGCTATGTTGAATAAAGCTTCAAAGGCTTTAAACGCTAAAAGGCTTGAATTTGAGAAAGAGTTTATGAAGCCTTTCTCTGAATTTAAAGAGATAGTAAGTGATACCGTTAAGCTCATAGCTGAATGTTCTTTAAAGATTGACGTTGTGGTTAAACAGAGCGAGCAAAAATATAAGGATGATAAGAAGAATACCATTCAAAAACTGTTTGACGACAAAGGCTTTACTCTTGTGCCTTTCAGTAAGATCTTCGATGAAAAATGGCTGAATAAAACTACTAAAGAAAAGGATATCAATTTGGATATTGATTCAATGATAGCCAAGATAAAGGATGATATCATAACTCTCGAAGCTATTGGTGAAGATGTAGACCTGTTAAAGTCCCTGTATCTCGACACACTTAATATCAACTCGACAATACAGTATGCCAACACCCTGAAAGCCAATAGAGAGAAAGTTAAAGCTGAATCGGAAAAGACCGTTGCCCCGATTACGCCCATTCAAGCAACGGCTGAACCTAAAAAAGAAACAGTGATTTCTACTTCTCATACTGATGTATATGTCAGAGCTTTCAAAGTTTCCGGCACACGTGAGGATATCATTGCTCTTTCAGAATTCATGAACAGTAGGGGCATTAAGTTTGAAAAGATAGAGTTATGAAACCGTCTTATAGATTCTATGCGACACTTTTGGATGCTTTCAACGATTATCTGAATAGTGATGCAATATGGAACAAATATTGGGGATTTAGTGAGAATCCGCCACATGATCCGGAAGAGTTTCACGAACAGCAGTTTAAGGAATTAATAGACAGGATTAATCGGAAACCTTTTGATAGTGAAGCGGCAGACAGAGGGACAGCCTTTAATGAGGTTATTGATTGCATGATTGAGAACAGGAAGAGTGATACCGTAATAGTTGAAAGGGTTTATAGCAGTGAAGTTGATTTTTGTCAGGATGATGTTAATGCCCCTGATATTGATTCTATGCCTCAGTACAAATCAAAAGAAGTAAAAGGTAAACTGCTTGGTTTAAATGCCACATTAAAGAACAGAACTTTCTTTTTCTCTATTGCTCTATGCAGAGAGTTTGCCGATTATTTCAAAGGGGCACTAACCCAACAAAGGGTAGAAGCCATTCTACCGACTTGCTTTGGTAATGTGCTTGTTTACGGTTTGATTGATGAACTAATGCCAACCTCTGTACACGATATCAAGACTACAGGCCGATATTCTGCTTTTAAGTTCAAAAACCATTTTCAGCATCTTGTATATCCCTATGCTTTGATGCAGAACGGAAGTGATGTGAGACTTTTTGAATACAACATTACAGACTTCAAAGAAACTTATACAGAGAGCTACACTTTTGTGCCCGAAAGGGATATACCAATTCTTACCACACACTGTGAAGAATTCATTCGGTTTTTGGAAGATAACAGAGAACTTATAACTGATAGAAAAATCTTTGGATTGGAATGATCTATAACACAGTCAACGAATATGAAGCTCAAAAACTGAGAGAAGATACAGAGCGGGCGATAAAGAACCAAGATGTCGTTGAGCAGACAAAGAAACGGCTCAGCAGGACATTGAAGCAAAATGCATATCTGCATCTTATCATCGGATGGTTCGCATGTGAATATGGCTGCTCTATAGATGAAGTAAAAGTTGATTTTTACAAACGGAAGTGTAATAAAGTCATCTACGAGCGCACAGGGGTGAACAAGCAGGGTAAGGAAATAACATACCTTAGAAGTTCTAAAGACCTTGACACAGAAGAGATGGCTTTATCAATAACGAGATTTAGAAATTGGAGTTCTGCAGTAGCAAGCATTTATCTACCGTCAGCAGATGAAAGGGAATTTTTGCTTCATGTTAAGCAAGTGATTGAATACAATAAAGAATTTATTTAAAGATTTAATTTATGGACAAATTTTTAGGTCAAGAAGTCCAAGAAAAGGACAGATGGCAATTTTTACAGGACAATGCCGATGCAATTGAGGAAATCGGTTATACTCACCGGTTCACTCCCGATGAGTTAGCACAGAAAAAAGAATCTCTCGCTGAAACCTCTATTTCAATCAATGATATTGAGATAGAAAAGAAAGACGTGATGGATGAGTATAAGGAGCAGCTTAAACCTCTGAATGTAACAAAACAGACTCTTCTTGAAAATATCAAGAAAGGTTCTGAATATGTAGAAGATCAGGAATGCGCCAAAATCCTTTATCATGAAGAAAAGATGGTAGGGTACTATAATAAGCTTGGCGAGCTTGTTTATTCACGCCCGATTATGCCACAGGAAATGCAAAAGACAATTTTTAATATTAACCATAAAACAGGAACAAATGAGTGAAAACAAATTGAACGTGGTTGTACCGAGAGATTATAACGGTACACCTATCGAAGTTGTATTGAGAGAGGGCAAAGCCCCGGTCGCTTTAGACCCGAAAGAACCTATATGTGTGGCTATTAGCGGAATAATTGACTCTCCCTTAAAATGGTTGGAAAAGCGAATTGGGCTTATCAATCAGAAATCAGCTAATATCAAGGTAAACAGGGATAATATGATTATTACCTTGACAATTGATGAAACCAATTACTATCAAGCAAGTATATCAGGTAGACTTGAGCTTTCAAAGGAGATGAAAGAGTTCGGCATCAATATTGATAAGATTTGGGAACCAAACAAGCTTTCGCTATTCATCAAGATGCACCGGGCATTCTTTACTGACAAATCCCAAAATATGCAGCTTGTGTCCATCCTCAAAAACTTCAAAGCAAAAGTTAATCAGGACATAGAACGAAGCAAAGAAGAAAATGGCAGTAAGGTAGATAACTATTCTCAAGTGGTTGATTCCAATTTGCCGAAATCTTTCAAACTATTTATTCCGCTTTTCAAAGGTTTTGCTTGTGAAGAAATCGAAGTTGAAATCTATGCCGATGTTGACGGACGGGATGTTTCTCTATCTCTTGTTTCTGCCGGTGCTAACGAAGCAATCGAAGAATACAAGAACAGTGTCATTGACGATCAATTGGAGGCAATCAAGGTTATTGCACCCGATATCGTAATCATCGAACAATAATAATAAAGTCCTACGCCATTATTTATTGGCGTAGGCATAATGGAATAATGGAGTGTACGGTATGAAAACTCAGTGAACGGAATGCTAAAGATGCGCATATGGCAGGATGTCACCAAGACCGGGCTATTAGTAGTTGAAAGTAGGTTCGATGAGAGCGGATAACCAAGGCTTGAGAAAACGAAATGACGAAAATAGACGATACTTGTGCAGGTTCGAACCCTGCTTATTCCACAAATTTTAATTCAATCTTATGATATATAAGCGAAAGAAGAAAAAAGAGAAACCCTTGCCTTTGTTCGATAGGATGGGGGTAACAGTAAAAAAGAAGCCGGATCTGAAAGCTAAGTTAGATAAAGAATTTAGCCTTTTCATCCGGCTTCGTGATGCAATGCCGAATGGGTGTTTTCGCTGTATCAGTTGCGGCCATATAAAGCCATTTGAACAAGCTGATAACGGCCACTACATTAACAGGCAGCACATGAGTACACGGTTTGATGAAATGAACTGCAATGCTCAGTGTCGAAAGTGCAATCGTTTCATGGAAGGTAATATCCAAAATTACCGCAAGGGATTGATTGCTAAATATGGTGAGCAAAAAGTCATTCTATTGGAAGCAAAACAAGGAATTACTCGTAAATACTCAGACTTCGAGTATGAGCAACTAATCAAGTATTATAAGGCACTCAACAAGAAATTAAAAAAGGAGAAAGAGATATGGAATTAACTGATGAAAGTCTCATGCCTTTTGGAAAATATAAAGGCAAAAAAATGGCAAATGTGCCTGCATCATACCTAATGTGGCTTTATGATGAATGGACATTACCGAACCCTCGTTTTGGCTCTATCAACAAAGAAGTTAAAGAGTATATCGAAGATAATCTTGATGTCATTCAAGAAGAAATAAAAAGAAATAGTCATGTATAAGCTTCGTGATTACCAAAAGGCTGCATCCGACAAGGCTGTAGCCTTTTTTATGGATAAAAAGTCAGATAAAAACGCTATTATGGTGCTTCCTACAGGAAGTGGAAAGAGTTTGGTGATTGCCGACATAGCAAGTAAGTTAGATGGCCATACTTTAGTGTTTCAACCGTCTAAAGAGATACTTGAGCAGAACTACAAAAAGCTATGCTCTTACGATATATTGGATTGTTCGATCTATTCAGCTTCATTCAATTCTAAAGAGATAAACAGGATAACCTTTGCCACAATAGGCAGTGTAAGGTCTCATCCTGAACTATTTACTCACTTTAAAAATATCATTGTAGATGAAGCTCATTTGGTAAACCCTAAAGAGGGAATGTATAAGACATTCTTCGAAACGGTGAAATGCAAGGTGTTGGGATTAACAGCAACCCCTTACAGGCTATCATCCAATCAGGAGTTTGGAGCAATGCTAAAGTTCATCACAAGGACAAGGCCGAGAATCTTTTCAGATGTTATCTATCAGGTTCAAATATCAACACTACTTGATCAGGGCTTTCTTTCTAAATTGAACTACTATGACCTACGACCGACTGGATGGGACAACGGTAATCTACGGGTGAATACAACTGGTGCGGATTATACCGATAAGTCGGTTGTAAGAGAATATGAAAGAATAGACTTTTATAGCTTTCTGGTCAGTATCGTACAGCGTCTTATGAATCCCATAGAAGGAGGGAAGCGCAAAGGTATACTCGTATTTACACGTTTTATAAAAGAAGCTGAACGATTAACGTATTCAATTCCCGGATGTGCCATTGTCTCAGGAGAAACACCCAAAGCCACACGTGAAATGATATTAAAACATTTCAAGTCCGGCGAAATCCCTGTAGTGGCAAATGTCGGGGTTCTCACTACGGGTTTTGATTACCCCGAACTTGATACTATCGTGATGGCAAGGCCTACAATGTCACTTGCTCTTTATTATCAGATAGTGGGGCGTGCTATCAGGCCGCACAAAGACAAGGCATGTGGTTGGATCGTTGACTTATGTGGCAACGTGAAGAGGTTTGGCAAAGTTGAGGAACTAAAACTTGTAGAGCCAAAGAAAGGACTTTGGCAGGTTGAATCTAAAGGAAAGCAACTAACAAATGTATATTTCTAGTATAGACTATAAACCATAAATAATATGGCAGGAAGACCAGCAAAACAGGGAATTGACTATTTCCCGATAGATGTAGGCTTCTTTACTGATGTTAAGGTGAGAAAGATTTCACGTGCATGTGGTGCAAGTTCAACTTCGATACTTATTTGCCTGCTGTGTAATATCTACAAAGATGATGGGTATTATATTTTGTGGGACGAAGATTTGCCTTTTGTTATTGCCGACACAGTCGGGGTTTCCGAGGGCGCAGTAAAAGAAGTATTGCTAAAGGCATTGCAAGTTGAATTCTTCTCAAGAGAGATGTATGACAAATACAATATATTAACATCAAATGGAATACAAAAAAGGTTCTTTCTTGCTACTTACCAAAGAAAAGAAACTTCCATTATCAAGGATTATTTAATTAATTGTGCAAATAATCCAATTGATTGCACAAACAATTCAATTAATCATGCCGATAATGAACAAAGTAAAGTAAAAGTAAATAGAAAGAATATTAAACCTAAAGAAAACTCTACTAACGTAGAGCAAAAGAAAGCCGGACAAGCCAAGAAACTAGCCGCAGCTAAAGCTGCTACTCTCTCACGTAAAAAAGACTTTGGGAAAAATCTTGTTCCATACATGGAAAAATATGGTAAAGAGATGATCCGAGCCTTTTTCGACTATTGGTCAGAGATGAACAAAAGTGAAACTAAGATGCGATTTGAAAAACAGCCCACTTGGGAAGTCGCCAAAAGACTGGCCACATGGGCAAATAAAGAGAAATTCAATGGAAGAAACAAAAATGCTGATACTTCCTTCTCAGGTCCGTTCAATACAACAAACGAAGAAGACGGAACTAACGCCGATTCAGCAGGAATTAAAGAACTCATTAACGTCGTCCGAATTGGTTGAACAATGGGGCGGTGCCATTGCACAAATAAAATCCGTTACCGATATACAGCTCATCGCAGCCAGCAGGCAGATACCAACTCTGGCCGACGTGTCGGTCGTTTTTGGGAACGATACGGTGATAAAAATCATATCAGAACACTTGCGCAGTTTGTGCAAGAACGCAGATGCAGGACTTACCACATACCAGTTTGCGGATACTTCACTACTTATCGCTACAGAGTACTACTACCTGAATCTGGCTGAATTGTCATACTTCTTTCGGGGATGCAAGATCGGCAGATACGGGCAACTAGTATGGGGAAGTTCTCTGAATATTCAGCAGATGATGACGGCGGCAAGACGCTTCCTGACAGAGAGAAACGAAGCTATCGACAGAAATGAAAAAAAGTTGATCGAGCAGCGAAAAGAGAAAGGATTCATGAAAATAAGCACCGCAGGACAAGCTATTGTGTCTGGTGCCAATTCCGTGATAAAAATCAATCAAAAGGCAAAGAGTGATTTTAATGAATTCTGTGCTCTTTTCCCGGATTTACCAAAGGAATATCCACCTCAAACATGGTGGAAGGCATGGAGAGGAGAAGAAGATGCCTTGGATCTGGTTTATGGTGGCAAAAGACGACCAGCATGGAGAAGCCCCGAAACAGATATAGGAGAATATCTATGTGAGTATAATATTAGCCTGAAGAAATGAAACTAACAATTTATTGGATAACAGAAGATGCGGAAAGTATCCGGCGCATAAGGGAGAAATTCAATCTGCCACCCGACATAACTGTCAATGGAGAAACTCCGGCAGAAATACGGGAGGAAGATATCCCGCTACTCAAAGAAACAGAGAAGAGAGGATTTCTTCGAATCAGGAATAAATGATATGAATATTAAATCAGGCTTTTCTTCTCTTCATAATGCCCAGAACAAGGAATAACATCCCCAAGCTTATTGTAGCCCCTTGAAAGAATGCAATGACGTTCAACGGATGTTCGATTGATAAGAACTTAAGAATATTTGATATACATATTAGAATAACGCCTAAAGCTATCTTCTGGTTAATATTTAATCTCTTCATGACTGGTGTTTTATAGAGTTAGTCTTAGAAAACAATAGGAAATCACACTTGATGACTTATAGGTATAAAAAAAGGAGTCACGCCTGACTCCAACCTTTGTTAACCTTAAATCTAATACTATGAAAAACACACTGCAAAGGTATCGAGATTCTGCTTCCCACCAAATATTCGGTGCTTTATAGTTCTATTTATAACATGGTTTAATATATCGAAAGGGTTGGTTAACGTATTAACGTAATATGGATACGTATTAACTTAAATATACCTTGTGATATATTAGATTCCTACCCAATTCAAATTCACTAAACGTATGAAGCAAATTATAAAATTCATCTTCTGCATGATTGCATTCTTTGTGACCATGCAGATAATAAGCTATGTGGTATGATAATAAAAGAAGCAAAGTTAATCGCTGATGATAATTCCCATATAATCATCAACGGGCCGATAGAAACGGCTGATCTCGAGAGAATAAGAAAGGAGTTACACGCTATCTACAGGTGTAACCGTATATTATTCACTTTTGAAGAGGAGGAAAAGAAATGAAAAAATTAATACTGTTATTATTGGGTATTGCTACAACTTGGGCATGTACTAAAGACTGTGTTGAATCTGAGTATCCGGATATGGGAACAGAATACTGGACCAAAAGTGATTCTAACTCAGTTTATCACGTAGGGGATAAAACAGACAGCATCCATGTGATAAAATCAATCAGAAATGAGCAAAATTAAATGCATCACATTTGATTTAGCAGCGCAGAAACCGTTATCGGAACACGTAAAGGCTAAGACGAAAGATAGAAGTAAGAAAAGAGTCGTAAAAAGTAAGTCTAAGATAATTTAGGCACCGTCCATAATTTTATGTAACGATAAATTCCGGATGGTTTTCTGAGGAAGCCCTCCGGAATTTTAATTAGTGAATATTAAGTTAGAGTATTGTCAATCAAGCAATCGTTATACTATTGCAGCAATTATAAGTTTGACTATTCCAATAGCTAGATTTAGTGCAAGTTTTTTTGCTTTATTTCCAGCTTCTATTTTTGCAGCGAGAATATGGCTCTCAAGAATGCTACTTATGGAATTCTGAGTGCTTTGTAGCATTGTTTGTAACCTGTCAGCAGGTAGGCCTTGAAGTGCTAGTTCATTTATAAAGTTTTTATTGCCATCTAAATATGTTTCAATATCGTCTTTTGCTTCTTTGATATTATTCTTTACGAATTCGAGAGCATCACTTTTTAATGCATCAAAATCTAATAGTCCCATAAGATAAAATATTGATGGTTATTACTCGAAAAAATTATTGGTTACATTTTTGTTTATTGGCTTTTAATAAATTCTCATTTTTGATTATGTTGTCTAATATAATGTTTATGTCTTTGATGAATTTATTAATCATTATTTCTGGCTGTACACTGTATTTCTTCCAATCAGAAAGAAATACATCATAAGTGCCTGTAAAACCATTCTTTAAAAGGTTCCATTGCTTTTTTTGTGCTTTGCACCTTGTTCTAGTCAAATTGTAAGCGATGGCTTCATCAATGCTGTTGTTGACTACATTAATTTCAGTTTGATGCAACTGAATACTGTCTTTGGCAGATTCAATGAGGGTGGCAATCTGAGGTTTTAATGCTTCGGCATTGGTGATGTTCTTTTCTAAATAACACGAACACCCGCAACTGTAGAGTGTGAACGTAAGGATAAGAGACATGGCTACAGTGGCCATTTTGAATTTGATTTTTTCCATAAATTTGATTTTTAGATTTATAATAAAAAAACGTCGCTAGACTTATTTTCTCTTGTTCTCAAAAAATGATTGAGTTGCTTTAGCGCCGAAGACAAAGGCTATTATTCCCATCCAATATTCGTCAATCCCAATATTTTTCATGCTACCTGAATCCCAGCCATTCTTTAGAATTAGCATGCAGATAACATTTACCATCATGAATACAGTTATTCTCATTGTGCTGAGATCATTGTTGGGCCCTTCTAGTAGACTTGGGAAAGCAAAACACATCCCGAGCATAATGATAAAGAAGAATATTGCTACTTGTTTTCCCTCGCTGCTATCTTGATGTGCGATAACTTGATCTAAGTTTTGAGGGTGTGATGAAGAAGAGGTAATTGTACTAATGGAAGCCGAATTTGCTGATGCTGGCTTTTGTTTCGTTGTATCTGTAATATTTGCGCTCGTCCGTTGAATGCTTACAGAATCTTTAGTAATCGGAATTATTTTTTGATCCGATTTAGAACTATAGGAGTTCATTATTAGCATTATAACTCCAACAATAATTAGCAAAAAACCTCCTGCACGAAGAAGATATCCACCAATATTTTTCCATTTAGACAAATCAATTTCAGCCATTTTTATTGTATCTATTTTATTGTTACTTATTCCGATCTTAAGGTATAAATATCGAATATATATATATTCTAAAATAGTGGCTATTGTAATTATCAAAATTATGTATATATAATTGATTTTCAATTATATAAATCTATAAATATTTCAATATTTAACATTAATTACGTTATAAAATAGGTACAATCTATTTATTTATATGATAAACGAAGTTGTCCCTTTGAGATATTCAAATTTTAGAATGATATTTAATGTTCTAGTAATATTGGAGATTGTTTTTTTTAGTCGCACGTTATGCGACCAAGTAAACTACTACCGGGTAGTCCTTTAGGGAATTATTCGATATCTTTATTTTAATCAACTTAAATATCATAGATTAGTCTTTTGAGTAGATTTTCTTACAAATCGTAAGAAGCTCTTTTTTTTATGAGCAGAAACGGCTATTTAAAGAAAAGGATAGGCCGATAAAATGAAAAAGGAGAACCAAGCGCACCACCACTGAATCCTCCCTTACACGATTACAATACAAAAATACTCTTTATTTTAAAATTAATCGTGTTATGGAACTTAAATTTGATAAAATTATTCGACTTAAAAAGATCAGAATCGAAAAGTCAGAACTCTCAGAAGAAGAAAATACCTTAGCGACTCCAATATTGACAGATAGAAGCATTATTGGCGAAATCTACAAGGTGTTTGTTGAGACGTTAAATGAAATGAACTGTCCGCCGGATATTGACAGTGTAACGCAAAGGAAGAAATTTATCTTTATCATCTTGTACTTGTTTTCACCCAGTACATTAGCCGGTGGAAAAACAGCCTGTGGATTGCGGGAAGAGATGTCTAAAGTTCTAGGTGTTCATTCTAAAAGTACGATATCCGACAATTGCGCTGATGTCGTGTTCTTGTATCAAAACTATGCTGATTTTAGTAGAGATATAGAATACCTTTACACCGAAATTGTTAGTCGATTGAAAGTTAAAGGGTTAGTTTTATGATAGGAGAGTAGATTTGCTCTCCTATCATTTTTTAGAATAGTGGTATCTCATTGAGAGTAATTCTCTGTTTCCTCTAATATTCGAGGGCTATCTTAGCCTGTTCAAGAAGTTTTATTTCCATAAGTCGTCAATGTCTACAGATGTTCCACCGCCATTTTTTATTTCTTCATCACCCTTTCGGATGATATCCATCATGGCAGGAGATTTCATAATGTATTCAGTCTCTTTAATGGAGTTGTATTCTTCCAAAGAAATAACGACTACGCTTTCATTCCCCGAACGGTGTACAATTAGCGGTTCACTATCATTTATAACCCCATCAAGATAGCTTTTGAGGTTATTTCTTAGTTCTGAATAATTCGCTATTTTCATACTCTTCTCTTTTTATCGGTACTCGATATTGTACTTGCAAGCATTTGGGAGATTATTTATCAAATTAGAATAAAACTGGGGTTTAGCACCCCCAATTTATTCTAATATCTAATTTTTTATATAATGCCTCAAGGTCTTTTATCAATGATTCGTCAAAAAATAGCCTTCCAATATATTCCAATTTAAAAAGGTCTTCTCTATTGGTATTATCGTAATATGACTTGTATAAGTCATCTCCCTTGCCAACATAAACTGGCGGATATTTAGTATTGTCATCATCAAATTGGTCACTTGTAATATCCATGTCGTAACCTTTCCAATGCACCCAAACATGATGATAATTTTTTATAAAAGAATCTTGTTTTCTAAATTCTACACCTAATATCCCCTTTGACTTGAGATAATCATATATCCATATTGAAGACATTCCACAACATCCATCTGGAAATTTTTTAAAGTATCCATCTTTTTTACATTGTTCTATGGCGTTTCTGACTGCTTCGCAATATTTATAAAGAGCCTTTTCTATATCTTCCATATCGTTCTTGTTTGATAATGTCGATATTCATTGATAGTATTCCTTTCCACGTATGTTTTCATGGTGTGGAATGTGTGACTCCTCCATCTTAAAACGTTTCCCGCAGTTGGGGCAAATGATAACACCTTCCTCTTTCTCTTCTACAATTAGATCAAGGACAGATATACCCAAAGCATAGGCAATTTTCTGTAACTGGGACAGTGGGTTTTTATCTCCTTGCTTTATATAGTAATAGACTGTTTGCCGATTTACTCCAAGGCGTTCGGCTAACTCTGTAACACCTACGCCTTTCTCTTTCATTGCATCTTCTAATTTTAGCATATCGCTGATTTTTAGTGTAATGCAAATATAGGAGTAAAATACATATACTACAATACTGGAGCTTTATGTAATGTGTTTATATAACATTATTTAACTGTGCAAAGATTGAATTGTGCTATGATTGTGTTACTTTTGTATCTAATAAAGACATATAAATGTATAACGAATTAAATGCATACGATTATGAAGTACTTAGAGATATTGTTAGAAGAGAAGAATATTAGTTCAGAAACAAACCTATTAGAGAATGAAGGTAATTTTGGCTTAACGATTCAAATGCTGATCGACTTTATTTATTCAATGCCTGCAAACATTAGAAAGCAAGTAGAGAATACATTTAGAAAGATAGACTTTATGAATGGTGATGTTATGAACTACATCAATTTTCTAGCTAAAGGCATGTTAAAGAGTTCAGGCTATTAATATTGATGATAAATGTACGACAATGGCTTTATTGTCGTACGTAGCAATTTAGAAAATTTCTCTAACTTAGTGCGTGTTAGTACCTTTGAGGTATTATCAGCGGGATAGAGTATATGGTAACTTGCTACTTTGACTTGGTAGAGCAGACGATTCGAACGCGTCTCCCGCAACACTTGGATAATTAGCTCAATGGTCAAGAGCGGTGCGCTGTTAACGCAAAGGTTATAGGTTCGAGTCCTATATTGTCCGCAGCATTAATTTAATTTACACGATTATGAATATCCTAACGCTTTCAATAAAACAGAAGTTCTTTGATGAGATCTTAGCTGGTAAGAAGAAGCAAGAGTTTAGAGAGATACGCCCAAACTCACAGAAAAAGTATTGTGAGCTTGATGAAGAAGGCTATGTTAAAGAGGTTGATGGTGTCTTACAACCCCGAAAATATGACGCTATCAAGTTTCTTACTGGTGAGTATAAAGGCACGAGACCTTATGCTATCGTAGAGGTAACAGGGGCAAAGATAGAGTTGTTCGAAGATGAAAATCATGAACTGATAACCTATCAGTATCAGGGTGAAGAATATGTTGCCGCTCAGGTCGTTTACGACTTGGGTAAGGTAATCGAAAGGAATGTTTAATCTATAAAATTATCTAGCTGAGTCAGAATTAAAGTTGGTACAAGTGCAACAGCCAATAAAGGCGTTGTAGGTCGTAGAAGCTTCACAGGTGGTAGCGGCCAATTTATGAACCGTAGACAGAAATACGGTGAAGTTCGTAAGGGTTTAGGTTTATCTGGAGGTTAGTGTCTATGCTAATCGAGGATACATATTGCAGCATTGACCGAATTCGTGAAAAGACGAGTTCGGTTTTGCTGCTTTTGTCTTTTGGCAAGGATAGTCTTGTATTGCTGGATATGATCTATCCCAAATTTGACAGGATAGTATGTGCCTTCATGTATTTCGTCCCCGGACTGGATCATATTGAACGCTGGGTGAAGTGGGCTAAGGCTAAATACCCTAAAATAGAGATTATACAGGTACCACATTGGAACTTGACCTACATACTAAGAACTGGTATGTACTGCGTACCTAATCCGAAAGTGAAGCTTTTGAAGCTCGCTGATGTGGTTAAATCCATGAAATTGAAATATGGGATTGATTATGTCTTTTTGGGTATGAAGAAAGCCGATTCAATGAACAGGCGTTTGATGCTGAATAGCTTAGAGTTCCCATACGAAAAGAACGGGATGTGTTATCCTTTGGCTGATTTCACACAAAGGGATATCCTTGCTTACATGAGGCAAAAGGGACTACCCGAACCTGTTAGATACTCGAAGTCTGCTAGTGGTGGGGTTGGTTTTAATCTTGATTGTTTTCTGTGGTTAGAATCCCATTATCCACAAGATTTAGAGAAGATATACAAGGCCTTTCCAATGAGTAGAAGAATATTATTTGAACACTATAATGGAACTAAGTAAATACATAAAATCAGAATCGGTAGAGCTTAAACGTTCTGCCATTCATTTCGCTGATTATAATCCACGTACTCTTTCTGACGACGAGAAGAAAACGCTTAAGCGGGGTATAAAGAAATTCGGTCTCGTTGGCGGGTTAGTAGTCAACAAGCATACAGGTATGACAGTAGTCAGTGGGCACCAACGTTTAACGGTTATGGATGAGTTAAACAAGTTTCCCGACAATGACTATATCATTCGGGTAGATGTGATAGACGTTGAAGAAAAGCAGGAAAAGGAGCTTTGTATTCTCCTAAATAATCCAAATGCCCAAGGAAAATGGGATGATAATAAACTTCGTGAGCTTATCCCTGATATAGACTACAAAGATGCAGGGTTGACAGATGTAGACCTAAACCTAATAGGTTGTGATTATCTTCTCCAGACAGAAGAAGAAAATTCTTTGGCTGATGCCCTTACTGATATGATGGCACCTGTTACCGAACAGAAAGAAGTTGAAAAAGAAGCTAAGCAGTTAGAGAAAGCCGAGAAGACAGCTCACATGAAAGAAGTCAAAGAACAAGTTAAGCAGGCAGCTCAAGAGAAAGCAAACGATATGGATGCTTACCTGATGCTTTCTTTCGATACCTACGAAGCGAAATCTGCTTTTATGGAAAGATTCGGTTATAACCCAGAAGATAAGTTTATAAAGGGAGAAGTGTTTGACGAACAAATAGAAAGGGTAGATTAAGATGGCAAGACCAAAGTTTGACTACAATAGCAACGAGTTCTACGAAGAGTTATTCGCTCTCGCTTTTCAAGGATTGACCGATGCGGAGATAGCAGACGGACTGTCCGACAAGTTCGGTCAGACTTTAACGCCCGGAGTATTTTGCAAAATGAAAAACGGAAACTATGAGGGATGGAATAAGAAGCAAAATGAAGAGCGTTCAGAGCGTATATCGCAAGTGTTAGCGCACGCCCGTCGTAAAATCAACTCGATTGTGCGTGGTGCATACTTGAAAGCCGCTTTGGGTGGAAAGAAAATAAAGAGCAAAACAATCACGAAGAGGAAGCTTCGCATTGATGGTGTATATACAGATGATGAAGATATACAAACATCTGAGACAGAACAAGAACTTCCTTATAATATGCAGGCAATGTCTACTTGGCTTTATCACCATGATGAAGAGTGGAGAAAGGTAGAGCGCAAACAAGATGAAGATGCGAGCGATATCCCCTCAGAGATCAATCAAGGTGTTAATATTGATTCTTGGATTAAGAAGGAGGTAGGCAAATGATTTGTCCTCAGACTATTTACCATCCGTTATACACCGATAAAGAGAAGTTCATTATCCTTATCACAGGAGGTAGAGGATCGGGGAAAAGCTTTAATGCAGCCACCTTCATAGAGCGATTAACTTTTGAACTCACTCCGGCCGAAAGGATTGTTCATCAGGTACTCTATACTCGTTATACGATGGTTTCCGCTAACATGTCTATCATTCCCGAAATGATGGAGAAGATACAACTAGACGGTACCGACAAATATTTCTCCACCACCAAGACGGATGTGGTAAACAAGATGACGAATAGTCATATCATGTTCCGGGGAATAAAAACTTCATCTGGGAACCAGACGGCAAAGCTGAAATCCATTCACGGGATAACAACATTTGTTTGTGATGAAGCGGAAGAATGGACTAGTGAACAGGACTTTGAAAAGATCATGCTCTCTATCCGTCAGAAAGGAATCCAGAACCGGATCATCATTATCATGAACCCGACGGATTCCAATCACTTCATCTACAAGCGATACATAGAGAATACCCATAAGCTTGTCAACATTGACGGTGTGGATGTTCAGATCTCCACTCATCCAAATGTGCTTCATATCCACACTACCTATCTGGACAATGTAGACAACCTTTCTCCGCAGTTTATTGATGAAGTTCAAAGAATGAAGGTAGAAAATCCAGAGAAGTATGGTCATACGGTTATCGGTCGTTGGGCGGATGTGGCTGAGGGAGCTGTATTCAAGAAATGGGGCATAGTTAAGGAGTTCCCGGCATGGGCAAAGAAAATAGCTCTGGGGCAAGACTTCGGATATAGTAACGACGTTTCTGCGACTGTAAGATGTGGTATTATTGATAACGCTCTTTACGTGGATGAACTGTGTTATCAAGCGGGGATGCTTACCAATGATTTAGCCAACACACTAAGGCCGTGGGGATTAAAAGTCTTTTCCGAATCTGCCGATCCTCGTTTAATTCAGGAGATAAAGAACAGAGGCGTAAACATCTATCCAGTAGATAAGAGTTCCATTGATGGCAAAGGTTCTATTATTGCAGGTATTGAAAAAATCAAAGACATGGAACTGTTTGTCACAGAACGGTCATATAATCTCATTAAAGAGCTTCGGAATTACGTTTGGGATAAAGATAAGGACGGCAACTATATCAACACCCCCGTTGACAAGGATAATCATTGCTTCACTGGGGATACGCTTATTACTACATATGAAGGCGAAAAAAGAATAGATAGAATTACTGTCGATGATTATGTTTTAACCTCAAAAGGGTACAAAAAGATAAATAAATTATTCGATAATGGATTTAGAAAAGTCTTGCATATAAGGCTAATTTTTACTGATTTTATAGTGGAAGTTAAAGCGACTCCCGATCATAAATTTAAAACAAAAGATGGATGGAAACAGCTACAACAGTTAACAAAAGGGGATGTGTTATACCTATGCAAGTCTTCAATGGCAAAGAGTATAGATTGCACACAGGCGAACGCTATTTTACAAGAGGAAAATATAAGATGCACAGAGAAGTATGGCAATTCTATCATGGCAAGATACCAAAAGGATACCATGTACACCATAAAGACGAAAATCGATTCAACAACGCAATTGAAAACCTCGAATTGCTTGAATCTCGGAAACATCTTAGTCAGCACATGCAAGAGCATATGCAACAAGATGGTTTTATTGATGAACTCAGGGAGCGAATGGATGAAGCCAGAATCTATGCGAATAAATGGCATGGATCAGAAAAAGGAATGGAATGGCATCGTGAACATGGGAAGATGGTTGCTGAAAACCTTAAACCAAAAGAGTTTATTTGCCAACAATGCGGATGTAAATTTGAAAAAAAGCCACAAGGGCAAATTAAATTTTGCTCCAACAAGTGTAAATCTGCATATAGACGAGCGTCAGGCGTTGATAATGAAACAAGATACTGCAAACAGTGTGGGAAACCGTTTATTATTGGGAAATACCTCAAAGGTGAATATTGTGGCAAGGAATGTGCGGCAAAACATTTATCAGAAACAAAGAGGATGCCCGATGTTGAAAAAACGTGTGCAGTTTGCGGAAAGAAGTTTTTCACTAGACCAACGGCAAGGGGAAAACAGTTTTGCAGCAGGAAATGTGCAGGGCAATATTCCGCAGCCGTTCGACCTGAAAGAGATAGAGATAGTGGGGGAAGGTATTTGTAATGTGTACGATCTGAATGTGAATGATGAGCATGAATATTTCGCTAATGGGATATTAGTTCATAATTGCATGGATGCTACTCGTTACTATGTACTTGGATGCCTATTAGGACGTATTTTGAAGCCGAAAGATTTAACAGGAGTATTCACGCATTAAGATATTTGGCTATGATAAGTTTACAAGAAATATTAGCATTAGAGGATATTGATCAGAAGATTCAATACCTCAAGAAAGGGAGAAAGACAGAGCTTCCCGACCGTAGAAAATTGTGGGAAGACTGGAACCCTGATCTTCATGAGATAATGACGGATAAGAAAAAGTATCCTGATCGCAAGGTACTCAAAGAGGAAGCAAAGAAGATCTTTGATGAAAAGGCAGGTAAAACGTATGAGTTAGAAGCAAAGTACGAAACGGAAGAAGTAAACCGTATTACGATACCTTTGGAACAGGATATTGTGAATATTCAAACGGCTTTCACCGTTGGTACCGAGCCGTCAATGGATTGCACACCTTCCGATGATAACGAGAAAGGATTATTGGCTGCTTTGAAGTCAGTGCTGCAAAAGAATAAGATCAAATACCAGAATAAGAGAGTTGTGCGTTCTTGGTTATCCGAGCAGGAAGTAGCCGAATATTGGTATGTGACTGATGATGACTCTTTCTGGACTAAGTTTTGGGCAAAAGTGAAGACTGCTTTCGGAGGTAAGGCCAAACCCACAAAGAAACTTCGTAGTGTTCTGTGGTCTCCATTCAGGGGTGATAAGCTTTACCCGTTCTTTGATGATTACGGGGATTTAGTCGCCATCTCCCGTGAGTTTAAAAAGAAAGATTTGGATGATACAGAAATAAGTGTGTTCATGACGGTAACCAAGGATTCTGTCTACCAGTGGGAATTAAATAAAACGTGGTCCACCCCGGAAGGTAAGTCGTTCAAACATGGATTTCCTAAGCTTCCTGTTCTTTATGCCTACCGTCCTGAGACGTATTGCCACAAGGTTAAGACTTTCCGGGTACGGTTGGAGAAGTTGCTATCCAGTTATGCTGATTGCATAGATTACCATTTTTTCCCTATATTGCAATTAGTTGGTGATGTAGAGGGATTCACAGGCAAGAAGAAAGATCGTATTGTGAAGCTGATGGGAGAGGGCGCAGGGGCTTCGTACCTGACTTGGGATCAAGTGCCAACGACAATAGAACTCGAATTGAAAACTTTGTTTGAGAAAGCCTATTCCATGACTAATACTCCTCAGATAAGCTTTGAGAGTTTAAAGGGATCTGGTAACGCTTTATCTGGTGTGGCTTTTGATTATGTCTTCTTATCCACTCACTTGCAAGTTGAGAACCATGCGGAGGTAATAGGAGACTTCATGCAAAGGCGTGTGAACTTCCTTGTATCTGCTTTGGGTACCATTAATCCTTATGAGTTTGACAAAGCTTCACAAACGATAGATATCGATGTGGATATCGTTCCCTATAGGCTTGATAATATTGCTGATAAAGTTACTACTGCGGTAACTGCTGTTGATGGGCAGATTTGGTCACGGAGGGAAGGTATTATGTTTGCCGGTAATGCAGACCGTATAGAGAGTGAGTTAAAGGAAATCGAAGAGGAGCAAGCAGCAATGGATAATAAAATCGGAGAAAAAGAACAGAAAATAGCTTCTTAGTCAGAAAAATTACGGGGTTTATAATTTTGATACAAGACAAATAGAACATATAGCGGTGATTTTTCGGAGTTGCCGCTATTTTTTTTATAAAATAATTCGTCTATAAGTTGCGCAATTGTGTAACTCGCATTATCTTTGTGATATGAAACGCAGAATTATAGCATTCGGGCAATATTACCATGACTTTATTGCTTCCCTTAATGAAAAAGAGGTGATGAAAGTTAAGTATGTGTTATCTTTGTTGGAAACATACGACCGAGTACCAATAAAGTTTATAAAGTTCATACGTGATGGGTTATATGAGCTGAGAATCGAATATAATGGCAATATATATCGTATATTTTTCATCTTTGATGATGGGCAGGTAGTTGTGTTATTTAATGGTTTTCAAAAGAAAACGCAAAAAACACCTACTTCGGAAATAGATAAAGCTTTAAAAATAAAGGAGGAGTATTATGACTACAAAGAACAACATGCTGACTGATATTAGTGCTGAATTAGAAAAGGAATTCGGTAAACATGGTACACCTGAACGTGCAAAGTTTGATGAAGAAGCCTATGCCTTCTACACCAGTCAAATTTTGCTTGATGCAAGGAAGAATGCAAGATTGACTCAAGAGGAACTGGCAAAGCGTATCGGGGCTAATAAATCATATATTTCCCGTATTGAAAAAGGCACCACCGTTCCCAGTGTTGCGACCTTCTATCGGATCGTTAATGCTTTGGGGTTAACGGTTGATTTAAATCCGACTGTATAATGAAGATAGTTGAAGTAATTGTAGAACATGCTGGTAAGAACTTGAGTGCTTATATTGAGGGTACTCCGATAATTACTGTAGGCAATGACATGCGTGAGGTTGAGGAGAATATGAAAGAGGCTATTGAGCTATATCTGGAAGATAATCCTAATCCTTGTGAATTGTTATCAGGTGAATTTGAACTGAAATTTGTTCGATAGTTTTTTAATGTCTTACGCTTGAAATAAATTTTAATATTGATAAATCTAATAAAAAAACGTTATGGAAACAATTAGGCTTGGGAATGATGAATTTATCCTGTTCATCAGAAAAAATCAAAAAGATGGAGGAAAGGCCTCCAAGACAAAAAACAATCATTTGGGAAGTAGTATTTGGAAGTTCATAGAGCAAAAGGCCTTAGGTAACAAAGTTTCTGATAAAAGCATACCTTGTAAATGGAATCCTATTGATTGTAATGATGAGGGGCTCGGGCTTCCTAAGACAGCAACTCAATTTAATATAGAAATTTGTATGCTCCCTAAGTTATATGATTTTTTATATAAATTATCCCAAGAATAAGTGAAATGTGTGGATATGACAAAGATCCAAACCGAAACAGCTTACAAAGCCGCTATGGAAAGAATAGAAGACTTCTTCCATTGGTGGATGATGGTACTCCATTGACTGAGAAGAATCTAATAGAATTGGATTTATTGTCTGGACTTGTAGAAGAGTATGAGGATGCACATTATCCTATCAAGACCCCTTCTTTGGCTGATGTAATAAAATAGCCTGTTCTATCATTAAAAGTTTGAGTTATGGGTACGATTACGAAAGAACAATATGAATTTGCGTTGGCTAGAGTGGAAGAGCTTTTGCCGATGGTCGATGATAACACCCCTGCAAATGATAAGAATGCAGTGGAGCTTACAGTCGTGTCAGATATAGTAATTGCATACGAAAAAGAACATTTTCCGATAGAAAAGCCGACTCTATCTGAATTGATAGAATTATCACTCGAGGAAAAAGGTGTGACCTAAAGATAGTTCACAGGCTCGATTGGTATAAGTCCTTATTTCTTTGGGGCATTTAGAACCACTCTAAAAATCTCAAGATTGCTTTGCAGAGCATTGAATATTCCTATGGCATTGTATCTGAATGTTTTGAGTACTGGATTCAAATATTTTTTTTGTGTAAATAAGTGAAAACTATCAATATATTTTCTTTCTAATCCTTCTTTTAAACTATTTTTGTATTTAATTTGAGTGAAAATTGTATCAATTAGGTTACATCTGAGTTTTAAAAATAATTTATAAAATAAAAAAATACAACAATAATGAGCAGCTATTTTTACTTGAAAGCTGAACAAAATGCCCAGAATTCAAGATTCATACAAGATTTGGAAAAGTTTTCGAATGATAATAAAAAGTTGATTTATGTTTTAGATCGTCCCCTTACAGATCAAAAATATTCCTATAAGTATACTAAAGCGCTAATAGTTTTGTCTCCTAAAAACAAAATTGCAATAATTGATTATGGATATACTAATGAATGGGAAGATTATGTAGAGGATGTTCTTGAAGATGTTGGCTCTATATCCGATAAATATCTTTATAAAGATATTATAGGGAGACCAAGAAAATGGAAGGATGTATTATTGGATACATTCAGATTAGATGCTATTGAAGATATAGATGACTTCTTTAAAAATATAGAACTGGTAGATGAGAAAGAGAAAAAGAAACTAGATTTAATTATTTCATTATTTATTGGTAGTATAAATGATGTTGAAAGGGTAAAAGAAGATGTCCCGACTACAGTTTTAGATAAAGTTAAACAAAAAATACAATTATTTGATGGGGATCAAACTCGTTTTATATATGAAGAACCTAAAAGTAAAAGAATAACAATACAAGGATTGTCTGGAACGGGAAAAACAGAATTATTATTGCATAAATTAAAAGATTTATATATTAATGATACTTCTTCTGTAATATTTTTTACTTGTCATAATAAAATTTTGGCTGATAATCTAAAAAAAAGAATTCCTTCTTTCTTTAATTTCATGAGGGTTGAGCAACAAATAGAATGGGAAAAAAGATTATGGTGTGCTAATGCGTGGGGATCAAGTTCCGAGGTTAATTCTGGGGCTTATAGGTATATTTGTGGCTTTTATCAAATTTCTTTTTTTCGTTTTTCATATCAAATGTCTTTTAGTCGAGCTTGTAAATTAGCCATTGATGAAATTAAGGAAAAGCACTCTGATGATATGAAATATGCTTTCACTTATATGTTCATAGACGAAAGCCAAGACTTTGATGAAACTTTTTTTGAATTATGCGAATTGGTGACGGAAAAGAATGTTTATGTTGCGGGAGATATCTTTCAGAGTATTTTTGATGAGAATATATCAAATACTATAGAACCAAATTTTTTGTTAGGAAAATGCTACCGAACAGATCCTAAAACTTTAATGTTTGCACATGCGCTTGGTATGGGATTATTTGAAAAAAATAAATTAAGATGGCTTGAGGAAAAAGAATGGAAAGATTGTGGATATAATATAAAGGTTGAACATGCAAAATATCACTTGAGCCGAGAGCCACTAAGGCGCTTTGAAGATTTAGATGAAGATTTCGAAAGTATAGAAATAGTTGAAATAGAACAAAGCTTTTCAAATACGATTATTCGTCTTATGAAACAAATTATTGAAGAAAACAAAACTATTCAACCAGATGATATTGGTATTATTCTTTTAGATCAAGACAAAGATGTCTATAGATTAGCCGATATCTTAGATGTTAAAATCCAAGAATGTTTTGATTGGGAAGTAAATAAAGCGTATGAAACCAAAGAGAAACGGCTTAATTCAGTTCTTATCAGTAATAGAAATAATGTTAAAGGCTTAGAATTCCCATTTGTAATATGTGTTACCAAAAAGATTATTAACAATCCTAGCTACAGAAATTCTATTTACACAATGCTCACTCGCTCATTTATAAAATCTTTCTTGTTAACACAGCCGAAAAGTCTAACAGATGGTATGATTGATGGATTGAAGCAAATTGTTAAAGAAAAAAAAATGGTTATTCAGGAGCCTACAGAGAAAGAAAAAGAAAAGATCAGAACTAGATTTAAATATAGTTTAAAAAAACTCTCTCATTATGATTTAATGCAAGAAATATTTGTAAAATTGAATGTAGAGAAACAGTATCATGATAAATTATTTCAACTTACTCAGCAGATGGATATGCTAGAGAGTGGAGAAGAAACTCTTTTAGCTTTTATAAAAGATAATCTCAAATATATTATGCGATAACAGTGTGAAAACAATAGAATGTAAAATATTGCCATTTCAGGAAAAAAATATATTTTCTCCTTTAAGAAATAAAGTTGATTATGCTAAATTGCTAATGTTTTCAGCTCGTATGTTGCTATTGAATTATGAGTCAAAAATGTCACCATCTAGTAGTATGAAACTTATTGTAGAAAAGATGAATAGATTGTTTTTCTATAAAAAGGGTAAATACTTTAGTATCTCTTTCCCTTTTAATGTATTATTTGACGGGGATAAAATAGCTAGCATTACATCTTATTCTAGTAGAGAAGTTGATTTTAAAAGTATTTCAGCTGTAATTTCTATTTTAGATAATGAACAGTTTTTAAAGAATCCTTCATTAATTGATTTTTATATAGAACCTTCTGATACAGATTTTACTGGGTTGTTTTTGCTGGAAGAAATATTCCAATTCGAGCCATCATATATAAGATATGACCATGATATAGAGCGAGAAAATGGAAAACTACACCCTTTACATCATTTAGATGTTAATTATTCTATGTATGGAACTTTTAAAATAGGATTAAATGATGCTATTACACAGCAATACTTTGAAGATTTGCAGGATATAAATAAAGAATGTTCTTATATTGTAGACTAATTTATAGATATCGCCTTTACTACCTCTCCTGTTATAGACTTACCAAAGGACATAATGGATTGGAAGCTCACTTAGTGTATGTTACAATTCCGTAGCAATATTAGTTTCACATTTAAAATAGCGACATCTGTTAGTGCATGTAGATTGCTTTCTGATTTTATTTCAATTCATTTACTCCAACTTCACGTTTTTTGTTTAAAAGCGCACCTTCCCTCACTTGCTAGCTTTCCGACCTCTAAAAAATTCCCACAGAAATACACAATAAGTACTTTTATACTGATTTTACGACAATGGAGCGATTGTCGTGAATGCGAGCATTAATTATATGTCTATAACCTTTATAGGCAGTAAATTTACTCAAAATTCAATAATTAAAATTCATACGGTATGAAAGAAAAGATTCTAGCAGCATTAAAAACGAAATTTGTCGGTATTGATGATGCTATCTTAACCCGAATAGCTGAAAAGAGAGCTGAGGGTGTAACGGACGAAAGCCAAATACCTACCATTGTGGAGGGAGTTAGTTTTCAGGACGTGTTAACAAGTTATGGCGATTTCCGTGCCGGGGATGCCTCTAACTCCGCAGTTAGAAACTACGAGAAGAAGCATAGTCTTAAAGACGGTAAATCAGTAGAGAATCCCGATCCGAAACCAGAACCTATTCAGGTACCTAAAACAGATGACATGGCTACCATGATAGCCAATGCCGTTAGTGCAGCCGTTAAGCCTCTTTCGGATAAACTCGCAGGCTTTGAGCAGAAAGAATCACAGGTTACACGCCAAACGCAGGTTCTTGCAAAAGCCAAAGAGTACGGTATTCCCGAATCATTCGCTAAAAAAGTCTCTATTGCTGAGGATGCTGATTTGGATACTTATTTCAAGGAGCTAAAACAGGATTTCGCCAATGTAGGCTTTGAAGGCGTGAAAAGCCCGGAATCATCCGAGACGAAATTTGAGAAAGAAAGTACCGAGATCGCAAATCTGATTAACAAAGGTACTGAAGAGATTGTAGAACAAAATAAATAGTAAAAATGAGTGCAGGATTTAAGTACAACTTGACCCCGGAAGCATCGGTAGAAGAAAGATACGATGTAAGTACGGGTATTCGTCGTAGAGGGCCGTATAAGCTTGATACGTCAAACCTGAATACAGGTGACATGCTTTCTTCATTTATTCCCGTGGCTGCCGACTTGAAATACAAGAAGTGCAATGTAGTGAGAAATGTGAAGGTGGTAGAAGCCTATACTTCGGGAGGTACGAGCATTAGAATCAAGAAAGGTTCTTATGCCTATGCAGGCATGTTTTTGGGTAATGGAACGAAAGGTACGTCTGTATCGGCTATCGACAAATCGAACACTGGTTACGATGTGTTGACTGTGGCTGATTTTGGTGCGGATATCACAAAAGACACAGTCCTTTTCGAGGCAACTGCTGCCAGTGGAGTAACTCCTAAAAACGTAGCAAATTCCGCTCTTTATGAGAGCCGGAAAGTAGAAGATGGTATCAATTTGGTTGCGCTGTTATCGGCAGCCCGTGAGATTGAGCCAGATAAGTTAGTAGTTCCTTTCTCTGACAAGGACAAAGTGAACTTGGGTAAGGATTTTCAATTTAATGAATAGGAGGATTAATATATGATGTTGACTATTGAAACTCTATTTAATGATGCGAACATTATTTCGGCTATCATTAGACGTGTTACACAAACGAGATTAGACACCATTTATTGGTTGCAGTATCTTGATTTCCGCAGAACGACTGCCCGTGTATTCAAAGACTATATCGGTACTGTTTCGGGTGTAATGGCAGGTTCTGTTAATTCACGCTATGGTGAGAAACCTATCCGTGAGCGTCGAAATATCGGTTCCGGGTATGGTGAAATTGCCTACTTGGGTGATCGCTACCAAATGTCTATTGACCGTCTTTCCGATTTGCAAGACTTGATTGATAAATTCAATGCTGCTAAGACTACTGATCAAAATGCAGCTCTGAATGAAATTGTGAACTTTATCTATGACGATTTCCGTCAGGTAATGTTAGCGGCTCACAAGCGTATGGATTTGGTTGTAGGCTCATTGCTCATGACTGGATCTGCAAACGTGAAGAACAAAGACAATCGTACGGATGCGAATACTCCGGATGTATTGGAAATTGATCTTCCATTCAAATTCATCACCCCTGAGGCTGCCGTAGCTGATAAGTTCATCTCTTATTTGCAAAAACAGATTAATTCCTTAAAGGCCGATTATGGGACATTTTCGAAGATGATTATGTCACGTGGTACTTTCGTGAAGAACATTGTAGGTAGTCCCGAATTGGGAGATAAGTTCAAGATGGTTCTTGGACAGCGTGAGGTGTTGGCAAGTGCTGCTTTGGTGACTTCCGAACTTGCATCTCAGGTGTTTACCGGCATCGGTCTTCCGGCTATTGAAATCAAAGAGGATTATGTGAAAGATCAGACAGGTAAGAACCAACCTGTTTATGCAGATGGGCGCATAACCTTATTACAGCAAGATAAGGTTGGCTATATGCGTTTCCATACTCCGTATGAAGCTACTGATCCAGTACCGGGGCGTACATATAGCCGTGCGGATGGTGATATGCTTATCTCTCAGGTAAGGGACGACAAAGGTCGTTACCTTGAATACACTGCTGAGTGGATTCCTCAGATCAGTAATCCTACGCAGATCGTGAATTTCGATTTATCAACTATTAATGCAGTTCAGGAGGGCTAAAAGATGAAAGTAAAAATTATTGGTATTTTTCGTGATAAGTTCACTAAAGAGCTATACCATGTTGGAAAAGAGTTTGAAATAGCTGATGAATCCCGTGTAGAGGATTTGACCTCTCGTGGATTGGTTGAAGCTGTCGAAGTGAAGAAAGAAGAGAAGAAAGAGATTCTTTCCCTCTTTGAAAAAGAGTTCGAGAAGAAAGTAATTGTTGATGCTTTGAAAGCTATTGGCGAGAAAGCAAGCATGAACATGAAAGAGGATACTCTTATTACCAATGTGACTGCTTTGGATGAAGAGAAAACGAAAGCTTTGAAAGAGGCTCTAGGCATTGAAGCATGATAACAAGTGACTACATAAAACAAAAGTTTCAGACCTTCGGCATTCAATTGTCGGAGGCTGACCTTTTGGATATCTCTCTTGGATTAGATGAAGAGGTGACTTTTGATAACAAGCTCAAAATAGATGTTGCTATTGCGAAGTTCGTCCCTTCTCTCTTACTCCGTGCGCAATCAATTTCAGAAAGTGGATTTTCGATGTCTTGGAACATTCAGGGCATTAAAGACTACTATTCATGGGCTTGCAAGCAGTACGGATTAAAAGATGAGTTAAGTAATAAGCCTAAAGTAACATTTCTATGATTTTCGCCCCTCATATATTACAAGTTAAAGTTACCACCGAGCCGGATCATAACGAATACGGGCAACCAATTCCCGGTACAGGCGGTGAGAGCTGGCAAACAGTATGCGGATGTCGTTGTGATGATAACACAAACAAAGAGTTTACTTCTGAGAACGGTTCTGTGTACAGACCTAACTACCATGTGGTATGTGAGAAGAATGTCTCTCTGAAAACAGGTGATGAAGTCAGATGTATGGATGGGGATATGGTGAGAGGAAAAGGAACGGTTTACACTGTCAAGTCAACTAACTATTTTAACTACTCAGAGCTATGGATGTAGGTTTCGACTTTTCCGATGTGGATTCCTTCTTTCAGGAGGAAGAAGCCAGAGTACTTGCCAAAGAGCATGAGATAGGAGAGGAAGCCATTCAATACGCTAAAGAGCAGGGTAATTATAAAGACCATACAGGGCATTTGAGGGCATCCAATGATTACGAGGTAGACAAGGAGGGGTTAACTCTGAAAAACGAAGCGGAATACGCTTCATTCGTAGAATCCAAGGGGTTTGATGTTTTAGGTAGTGCAGCTTTACATGCTGAAAAACGGCTAAAAGAAGAATTTGAATAATGATAGTAAGTAATGACATAGCAAATATCCTTTATCGTGACTGCAAAGCTTTCGGTATTAAAATCTATCCCGATGGTGAAACGCCTACGGGTGAGGTTACGGAAGAACGAGTTGTCATTCATGCCAAAGCCCAAACTTCGGGAACTTACTGGAAGAAAGGTTTTGTAGAAGTAAATATTTGCGTGCCAGATTCAAGTGAGAACTCCGCTAATTCCGTTCGTTTGGGCGAGCTTGAAAGAGAGGCTCAAACGATATTGGATGATGTCGTAAGTTCTTATGATGGAAGTTGTTATCGCTATTCAATTAATTCTATAGGTCGGGAAGCGGACACTGCTTTAAAGTGTCATTATGTGAATTGCAGATTATTATTTGAAGTATTAAATGTTAAATAATTATGATTACAGCAGCAGGTATTAAAAGAATTTTATACGCTGAGACAAGCGTAATTGCGGCCGATCTTACGGGCACAGCTTTGAAAGCGATCATAGATGCCGCAGCCACCGCAAAGCATGAGATTTCTAACGTACATGGCGACACATGGAGTTTGGAGGAATCCGAACCAAGTACCACTCGTTATAAGAACGCTTTGACAGGGCAGAATTACCGTCAGGATACCGAAATGGGGGATATTCAGGCATCCTTTACCATCGGGCAATATGACTATCAAACAAAGGCCGATTTAATGGGCGGTGATGTTATCAAGAACGGGGATAAGGTTGTAGGTTGGAAACGTGCCAGTGGCATTGTTGAAACATACAAATGCCTTATCTTCCAAACGAAAGATAATCAATGGTGTGTATTCCCTAAAGGAGCCGTGACAACTCGTGAGGCTAATACGGATAAGGCTATTGGTTTGGCACTCTCAGGGGTAGCATTGGAACCGGGAGTTGATGGTGTTCGCTCCGAATATTGGTTTGATGATTCGGAAGTGGTAACAAAGGGATAAGATTGATTTTTAGGATAACAGACGGGTGGAGTGGCTAGATCACCTCACCCGTTTTAAATTTGAAGAAGTATGAATGAAGCAGCTAAATTAGTGTCGGATAGTCTACTAGGTGAGGACTTCGCCACAATACACATAAAGAATAAGTATTATACAGTTTATCCACCAACAATAAAAGTTATCTGCCGGACATGCTCGGCTTTTTCCAAGATAGGTTTGGATGGTAACTATAGTAAATTGACTGTCATCGGGGAGATTCCTGAAAACATACCACACATCATTAAGGGGCTTTCGGCATTGATCGTTGGTGATACACGCAACTGGAGATGGAAAGCTCACAAAGTAGGTAAAGCCTTCCAATCAGCCACGAATAGCGATATAAAAGACGCATGGGAAACTGTTCTTCCTTTAATGGATGGCGGGAGTTTTTTCGAATATGCGCTTTCCATGAAGAGCGCCGCAAAGATAGTAGCAAAGGAGAAGTTGTAGGAAACGATACGATGTTAGGGCAAATTGCTTCATTTATGGAAAATCTTCATTTGTCTTATAAAGAAGTTTTTGAGGTGATCCCTTACCGTAATTTGATAATCATGCAAAAGGATAAATTACACGAAGTAACAGGTGAATTAGTACAAGAAAGTTCAGGCAAAGATATGGCATCAAGAAGGAGGCAAAAGTAATGGCAAAATTATACTTTAAAGTCAGTAGCGATTACCAAGAAGTTATAAGGCTACGTAACGAGATAGCGAAATTAGAGACACAGATAAAGTCTATGGACGTTAATAAGGCTCCACAGGCTGTTGCTGTACTCAACAATCAGATGCAACAGGCCAAACAGCAAATGCGGGGAATGGTCGAAGAAGCTGCCGTAGCAGGAGCTGTGATGCAGAATGACTTCAAACAGAAGATTTATCAAGGCTCACAGGCTGTAAATGACTTCACTCAAAAGATTATCATTCAAAAAACGGTTGTTAAAGATATTGAAGCGGATGTGCGAAGATTGTCTGATGCTTACAAGAAAGTTCGTAATAACCCATTGCAGGCAAATTCAGCCTTGGGTGAATTGAATGCTGCAAAGAAGGCACTTCAAGAAGAAAAATCAACTCTCTTTGGATTACAAACAGAACAGTCAAATGCTCGTTTATCAGTTAAGAAACTCCGTGATGAATACTCACTGTATAAAGATGACGCAAAGAATGTAGTAAATGCTAATGGTGGTATGTCGATGTCTTTCGGCAAGATGCTTGGAGTAATAGGTGGAGTTGCTGCATTAAAACAGTTAGGATCAGAACTCATTCATGTCAAAGGTCAGTTTGAATCGATTGAAATTGCATTAGACACAATGCTTGGCAGTAAGGAAAAGGCTGATACCTTGCTCGCAGAAGTAAAAAGCTATGCAACGGTTTCTCCTTTAACGCTAACCGATATCTCTTCTGCCACACAAATGATGCTTGGTTTCAATATTGAGGCAGAGAAAGTTCCGACTTACTTTAAAGCCATCGGTGATATATCAATGGGAGACACTCAGAAGTTTAACTCTTTAACTCTGGCATTCTCTCAAATGTCTGCTACAGGCAAGCTTATGGGGCAGGACTTAAACCAAATGATTAATGCTGGTTTCAATCCATTACAGGTTATTGCCCAAAAGACAGGTAAGAGTATAGCAGAGCTCAAAGATGAAATGTCGAAAGGTGCGGTTTCTTCTGAAATGGTTCAGCAGGCCTTTATTGATGCAACAAGTGCCGGTGGCAAGTTCTACAAGATGTCAGAAAACGCCTCTAAAACTATCAATGGGCAACTTTCCATGATGCAAGATGCTTTGGATAGAGTCTTTAATGAGATTGGAACAGACGGGGAAGGCGCAATCATGGGAGCTATTAAGGGTACCACATCTTTGATCCAGAGCTATGAGACCGTAGGGAAAGTCTTGGTAGGATTGATTGGTACTTATGGTTTGTATCGTACGGCTGTAATGCTTTCAACTATGGCCACAAGTGAACATACATTAGCAGAGATCGCACTAACAAATGTTCGGATGCTCGCCCGAAGGGCTCAATTGGCTCTTAATTCGGCAATGCTTACCAATCCTTATGTAGCTGTTGCTGTAGCCGTAGGAACTGTAGTTACAGCAATGTGGGCTTTCTCCGATTCTACCACAGAGGCTGAAAAAGCGCAAGCAAAACTTAATTCGTCTATAGAATACCAAACTAGTGCTATTAATAAATATGAGAATACGGCGAAGGAATTAATCGGGATCATAAAAGATGAAATTAGTACTCAATACGATAAGCAAAAGGCGTTGGATGTACTTCAAAAAATGATGCCTTCCATATTTAAGAATATGGATATAGAATCAATAAAATTAGCAGAGCAATTAGGTCTTTACAAAGAAATAGCGAAGTGGAAAAATAATCAGGCTATGATAGGGGCAAAGGCAAGTGTCGTTTTGCGTGAGAAAGAGCTGTCTGATTTGAAGTCAAAAACCGCAAAAGGGAATCTAAAGGACATCGATAATCCCTTGGTAAAGCTTAAAGAAGCCGAGCTACGTATAGCAAAAGATTATGTGTTTCAACTTGAAGAGATAAATGAAAAAGCAAAATTCGGATCACAACCTAAATCAGTACAAGCTGAATCTTTGAAAGCTAGGGAAAAAGTACTAAAGGATGAGATTTCAAAGATGGAATACGAGAAAGAACAATCGGATAAGAATGGTTCTTTCTATGGAATGGAAGGGGTATTATCAGCTAAGAAAGGACAATTAAGGGAAATAACGAGTCAATTAAAAACTCTAAACTCAGCATCTAAAGAGACATTGCTAGATAAGGACTATTGGGATAAATTAAAAAAGGATTCCCAAGAAACAATAAATTCAATTTCGGTAGATACGGTGAAGCTTCTTAAAGCGGGAAAGACAACTGGGATAGATGCCAAAACTGTTTCTTCTTATAAAAAGGCGACTGACGGCATTAAAAAAGCCAATGAAAACATAGCCATTTACGACACTACGGGAAAGGCTGATAAGAAAGCTGAATCACAGGAAGAAAAGCTTCGTAAAGAAACAGATAAATATAATGTTCTTCTTTCTAAGCAGGCTTCAGAAGAGCAACGGACGGCCGAAGATTTACAAATGAAAACGGATGAAGCTCGCATTAAATCTATGGATGATGGGAGTAAAAAGACCATTGAACAGATGGAGCTAAACTTCGAGAAAGAGATGCAGGCTATTGATCGAGAAAAAGAAAATCGTTTTAGGGAGAAAATAGATAATGCCCGTACTGTTTTTGAATCTAATCCACAAAATAAAGGCAAGTCTTTTGATGCTTCAGGCATCTCTTTGTCGGATGCTGAAATAAAAGACTTCAACGAACAATATAAGGCGGCCATTGCCGAGTATGGAAAGGAGGTAGACAAGCAGAATGCAACAGGCATACAGGTCATGAATGACTACCTGAAAGAATATGGGACTTTCCAACAAAAGAAGCTTGCTATAGCGCAGGAATATGATGAGAAAATAGCTAAGTCGACAGATGAATGGCAGAAAAAGTCTTTAGAGGAACAGAAAACCTCCGCAATTGGAAAGGTAGATATAGAATCCATAAAGGCAGATATTGATTGGGTTTCCGTATTCAGTGAATTCGGGGGAATGTTTAAAAGTATAACAGAGCCTATACTTGAAAAGGCTAAAGAGTATACCAAAACAAAGGATTTTAAGCAATCTGGAGCAACTGATCAGAAAACGTTGGTTGACGCTATAAATAAGATGGAAGAGTCAATGGGCGTTGGTGGCTCTCTTAATTTTAAGAAGCTTGGTACTGATATGGCGGCCTATCAGTTAGCTATCAACTCGCTAAAAAATGCCAAGATTGAAGAATATGAATCTATAGAACGCTTAAAGAAGGCACAGGAAGACTATACTAAAGCATTAAAGGATGGATCTGATCAGGAGAAAAAAGACACAAAGGATGCTCTTGACCTAGCGCAACAAAATGCGGATGCATCATCCACTAATGTTAAGTCTCAAGAAGAAGCCGCTAATAGTGCTCAACAGATTGTTACCAATACGGCATCTAACTTGAAGAAATCAATGGATTCAACTATTGAAGGGCTTTCACAATTATCATCAGGGGGACTTAAAAATGTTTACGATGGGCTTATTAAGATAGGCAACGGAATGGGAGGAGTCATGGGAAATATCGCCAACAAGCTAAATGATGCTCCAATTATAGGCTGGATAGCCTCTATTGTCGATGTTCTAAAAGATGGGCTAAGCAATTTTTTTGGATCTATTCTTGATTCCATTGGCGATGCTATCGTAAATGGGACAAAGGATGTATTTTCTGGTGACGTGTTTAAGACTATAGTCAAGTCTGTTACATCAAGTTCTAGTGAGATGATAAACTTGATGTCTTTAGGGTTACACGATTCAATAATGAACGCCTTGGGTATCGGAGGCAACGCAAAAGAGGTAAACGAGATAGTAGACAAGTTAACGGATAGCAATAAATATTTAACGGACGCAATAGAAAAGCTAACCTCCGAAATGGAGAAATCAGGAGGAAAAAGTGCAACTTCTCTTTATACCGATGCGTATAATGATCAGGTGAAGAAAATAGAGAATGATCGCCTGATGCTGGAGGCCAAAATGGGGTATCACGGGGCCCATCATTCTAACAATTACTATATAAATGAAGCATTTAGTGCGGAAGATTGGAAGACGGCATCTGATTATATAGGTCAAACGCTTGATTCTGCCGATGATTTATGGAATTTAAGTGCGGAAGATTTGGCCAAATTACAAGAACTCCCAGATATATGGGAAAAGATAAATAGCGGTAAATATGATCAGTCAGAATGGCTTGATGCGTATATAGATGACGCTGAAGCGTTGCAGGAACTAACTGAACAATGGCAGGAAACTATGGCTCAGACATCTTTCGATGATTTCTATAGTAGTTTCCTCGATACTTTGTCCGATATGAATTCAGACGCAGAAGATTTTTCCGATGATTTCGAGTCCTATCTTCAAAAATCAATTCTTAATGCAATGCTTGCGGACAATTTTAAAAGCCGAATACAAGCTTTGTATGACAGTTGGACGGATGCCTACAAAGATGATGGCAAAATTACTCCAGAAGAAGCGGCATCGCTTAAAAGTCAGCAGGAAGAGATTACGAATGATATGCTAGCTCAAAGGCAAGCCTTGATTGACGCATTTGATTGGGATACATCTTCTTCTTCTTCTCAGAGTTCCACCTCAGGAGGATATGAGACTATAAGCCAAGATACAGGAGAGGAAGTTAGTGGTAGGCTTGCTGCTGTACAGATAACAGGTGAAGAACTAAAAGCTCAAAGCGTATTACAGTCTCAATCACTTAACATGTTGACTGTGAAGGCAGAAGAATACCTGACTGTAAGCAAGGATTCAAAATATATTGCGGATGAAACACGAACCATTCTTGCTAATTCTTATCTCGAATTGCAGGAGATTAGAGAGAATACAGGGTCTACGGTTAAAGAATTGAAGAGTGTTAACGAGAGACTCGGAAAGATAGAAAGTAATACTAAAGGGCTTGTGTCAAGATAGGAGGTAGGGAAACAGATTCTTTACCATAAACAAAAGGCGGAATTCCCCGTCTTTTGTTAAAATATAGCTGCGATCTGCTTGATCTTATTTATTTTTTCAATAATCGTATTGTTTTTTCTGGCTATTTGTAGATTATATTCAGTTTGCATCTTCACAAGCAAATCGGCATTTATGCCTAACGCAGCTTCTAAGAGTAGCGCAAATTCTGTAGTAATAGGACGCTTTGAATTTAGAATCTCATTGAGTGCAGTATAAGACAGTTCGAATTTTTTAGCGAAATCCTTTTGCTTTATATTCCTGCATTCCAATTCTTCTTTTACCAATTCTCCCGGATGGTACGGGCGGAATGACTGTAGATTGTTTGCTGATGTTCCCATAATTCGTATAACTTTGCCAAATACTCTTTCTCAAATTCAACATTCATATACCGTTCTTTGGTGATACAAATATAGCAACCTAATTTGTGAAATTCACATATTTAGCGGATTTTTTATGGGGTATAAAATTCGATAAAGTCAAAATAGAAGCCTTTTTTGGTATATATCCTTAGTATTTGTTGCTGGTTATCGAGTGCCTTGAAATATCCCCGTTAAACGGTTATGAAATATGTTTGTGTTGAATTTACGATGATAGAGGGATTGTCGTGTATCGAGTGGAATAAAATTCTCTTTTTATTTTGTATAAGGTAGTTTTGCAAACAGAAATGGCATAGCTATCCTAACGCTTGTTGTGGTTTGCTTTTAAATTAGTGCCATTTAAGAAACAGTGAATAATCATAATTATGGCAGATTTGATAATTAACAATAAAGATGCTTTCCAAACATGGGGCGCTAAAATAGGCGAGGGGTTCATAGATGCTATTTTCGCTCCCTCTCCATTGAAAGAGTTTATTGAGAATAAATCCCGTCTTGAAAACGGCAAACGGGTGATATACAATGATCCCAAAGTGGATGAAAGGGATGTAACATTGGTGTTTAACCTTGAGGGCATTTCTCAGGCTGATTATCTTTCAAAGTACAAGGCATTTAAGACTGAATTGGAAAAAGGTAAAGTTGAGATTCAGGTTCCTTCTTTGGGGGAAGAAATATATCGGCTTACTTATCAAAAATCTACCTCCTTTGCAATGAATACGCTTCGCACCTTTTCTAAATTATCGGTGAAATTTCAAGAAGCAAATCCTGCCGATAGAACCTAATTTACGACAATATTTTCATTGTCGTGTTTGGAAGTCCTGAGTTTTAGGGCTTCTTTTTTTTATCCCCGAACTTTGGGGGTATGATAGACATTAAAGACATATCCGGCAATATACGCTTCTCTACATCCATAAATGAAGGATCGAAGAGAAAATTCACTTTGATGAAAGAGGATTACATCACTCTGAAATTTTCACTTGATAGTCCTGTATACTTCAAACTAGGTGATGGAATAGATAATAGCGAGATAGGTCTATTTGAGTTAATTGACTTGTACAAGCCAACTCGAAACGATTCTACAGGAGGGTATGATTACGAGCTTCGCTTAGATGCCTATTATTGGAAGTGGAAGAATAAAAAGTTCTTCTATACTCCCGATACTGGAGGAAGCGAAGCGAGTTGGAACCTGACGGCCACCCTTGCCGTTCATCTTAACGTGTTCTTGACAAACCTTTCCACTCTGGGATATACTTACAAAGGAACAGCTTTCGAGTTTTCAATAGACAGTACTGTAGAGAACTCGGCGAAGCTTGTATCTTATGACAATACCAATCTCATTGATGCTCTTACTAACCTTGCCGATACTTGGGACTGTGAATGGTGGATAATGGATAACATCATCCATTTCGGACGTTGCGAGTACGGAGATCCTGTAGATTTTGAATATGGGGTGAATGTTTCTTCAATGACCAGAAGTGACAGCCAATCCAGTTACGCAACCCGTATATATGCTTTCGGTTCAACAAGGAATCTTCCTACTAATTACAGGCCGATAGATGAAAATCTTGTGGTAAACGGTGTTGTGCAGAAACGCTTAATGTTACCATCGGGTACACCCTACATAGATGCTTACGAGAACATGTCGACCGAAGAAGCGGTTGAGGATATAGTTGTCTTTGATGATGTCTATCCTAGAAGAGTGGGTACCATATCGGAAATATCTACCAAAGAATATACCGATACTACCGAAAACGCAGATGGCAGTACTACTAAAGAAAAGTGGAATGCGTACAGGTTCAAAAATTCAGGTTTGACCTTTTCCAAAGACTATGTTCTTTCTGGGGTAGAATTAAGGATTGTGTTTTCCAGTGGATCACTAAACGGAATGGACTTTGCCGTCACTTTCAATCCCGATGCAAAGAGTCCCGAAGAGCAGTTGTTTGAGATTGTAAGAAACGATGATTACGGCATCAATTTACCTAACGACACGTTAAAACCCCAAATAGGAGATACCTACGTCCTTTATGGATTTGACACGTCTTTAGTATCTGATACGATGATTCCCGCCGCCGAACAGGAATTAAAAGAGAAAGCTCTGGCTTATGTTGAGAAGACAAAGATTGATCCTTCTACATACGACTGCAAAATGTCTTCTGAGTACATGTACAATGGCGGTACCCAAAGAATTTTTGCTGTGGGTGATAAAGTAAATCTTATTAATCCCGCATACTTTGAAGCAGGTAGAGAATCACGTATTATAGGCTTTGAGTATAACCTTGATTATCCTTATGACAACCCAACTTATACAGTCGGGGAAACGGCTTCTTATTCCCGTCTGTCCGAGATAGAGCAGAAAGTGGATGCTGTCACTTACAAGGGGCAAACTTATACTGGTTCTGATGGAAGCGGAGTATACGTAATCGGTCGTAATGATAGTACGGTTTTTAGTGATAGAAATACGCTTTCTTCTTTGCGTACTTTAGCTGAAATGGCGGATAGAGCATTAAGCAGGCTAAAAGATGACACAGCAGAAGGATTAGTCACTTTCAAGAAAGGTCTTACATCGGAAGAGGATGTAACGGTTAGCAAGAAAATCACTACTCTGAACTTACTCGTTCAAAATCTTGCAGAGACATACAACCTGAACGTGTCCAATGTAGCGACCTTGTTCCAAACGATAGTGAAGGATTATGTAAGCTCCGAATCTTTTGTCCCCGGCATAACGGGAGAAGGGATGAAGCTTTATAAAGCCCTGAACGGTGATTGGAATTTCGAAGTGGATAACGTTGTTATCCGCAAAGCCATGACCATCTTTGAACTGATTGTTTCAAAAGTTCGCTCTGTCAATGGCGGTTTGGTTGTCTCTCCCGCAAACGGACGTATCAAGTCAGTAACAGAGACAACAGGCTCACCAACTTATTACGTGTTGGGTATTGAAGGCGATATGACTTTTGTCGCCGATGATTTGGTACGCTGCCAAGTATTTAGCAGTACAGGGGCAAAATACTATTGGGTGCCTATTGATTCGGTGAGCAGTGAAACAATCCTGATTTTAAAATCAGAGTTTCCGGATGGAGTTGTTCCGGCCATTGGCGATGATCTTGTTCAGATGGGTAACAAAACGAACACGGCCCGGCAAGGTGTATTGTATCTCACCGCATCCGAAGACGGCAAACCCCGCTTTAGCGTGCTTGATGGTGTCAGCTCAACCGATCTGACAGGTAAATCCAAAGTGATATTGGGTTGTTTGGACGGGATTACCGATTCCGATTTCCCTTCTGATGCACAGCCAAGCGGTTACGGTCTTTGGGCGGGTAATGTGTTCTTGAAAGGGTTGTTTATCCTACGTAATGGCAAGTCTGTTGAGGATGAGCTAACCGATCAGATAACAGCGGTTCAGACAGCTTTCGAGATACGGGAGGGAGAAATAAGCACAAAGGTCACACAAGCCACAACCGCCGCACAAACGGCAACGACCAAAGCGGGAGAAGCTGCCGATTCTGCCGGAACAGCAAGTACCAAAGCGAGTGAAGCGGCCGCTTCTGCAACCACGGCCGGAGAGAAAGCTACCGATGCAACCAATGCGGCTAATAATGCGGCAACTATTCTGCAAACAGTAACTCAGAAGGAGACAAGCATAAACCAGACGGCAGACGCAGTTGAGCTTAAAGCCACCCGGGCAGAGACGGCAGCGGACAAAGCGGAGACAGCAGAGGCAAGTATCAATGTAAAAGCTGACGGGATAGTTTTGCAGGCTAGTAATCAAGCGGCACAAACGGCAGTGGATGGTGTGCAGGTTGGCGGACGAAACTTGCTAAAAGGTACAAAAGATTTTAGTGGAAGTTCGAGCATCGGATGGCTGACATCGGATACATACAACGGGTTCAGTATTATTCATGGCAGTTATTCAGGAGATATGTATGCGGATATCTGCGCATGGTATGGTGCTATAACACCTGAATCAAATACGGAATACACTTTATCTTTTTGGTGCAAAGGTACTGGCGGTTTCGTTAGTTATTTTTATCCCTCCTGTGTCGTTTCCGGATATAATTCGGCAGGAAATTCAACTACATCTGCCGACGGATCAATAGCCACAACGTTAACATCTGATTGGAAACGTGTCTGGATTGTATGGAAAACCGGGACAATAACCGAAGTAAAAAGTGTATTGGTCTGTAGAATTCTTAATGGCAACGAAGCGTATGTCTGTGGAGTAAAGTTTGAAATTGGCAATAAGGCCACCGATTGGACACCCGCCCCCGAAGATGTGGACGCAAGCATCGCTCTTCGCCCGACAACAACCGAAATAAAAGCCGGGATTAGTATCACATCGGGCGGCATATCCGTGTTCGGTCAGGCACTCAGCCTTGCCGGAATGGTAACTTTCAGCTCGTTGGACAGCGATTCACAGGGGCGAATAACTACCGCTCAGTCAACGGCGAGTAGTGCGGCTTCTGCCGCTAACACGGCACAGAGTACGGCTAATGCTGCAACCTCGACTGCAAACAGTGCTTTGTCTGGTGCCGATACAGCCAATAGCGGATTAAGCACATTAAAAAACTCTTTGGGAGGTCTGGCTTATGAAAGTGCCGTTTCGTTGGCCAAGCTTGACAGTACGGTAATTGAAGGCGGTTATATCAAAACATCTCTGATTGATGCGGACGCTATGATAACCACATCGCTTTTAGCCACTAAGATAGCCGCCACGGATATAACAACGGGCAGATTGACTGTTACATCCGGAGCAAAGATAGGTGGGTGGTCCGTTGAGGGTAACGCATTGAAGATAACTAGTGCAGCAGGTGCCAAGATATTAGTAGAACCATCGGTGACGAGATTCTTACGAATTAATGATACGTCTACTTATCTTATGCAGATAAGAGCCGATGCCGTTACGGGGCTTTACTGCTATACCGACGAAACAACGGGAATATGTATCAAGCTAACCGCCCAACAAGGCGGAACGGCCTTGTATTCATCCGGTAATCACACATTTATTGCAAGGACAGGAGAATCAACACTGATGACAGGCAGAACGCTTTTATACGCCCCTAGTTTTTACCCTACACGTGTGTCGGCTAACCTATCACTAGATTACAGTCAGGCATTCATTGTTAGCACGGCGACAAGCGACATAACCCTTTCTTTACCCGCTAGTCCGACAGTTGGAAAACAGTATTGGGTGAGAAAAACAGCCGCAGGGAATATTACTATCGCTTCAACATCAAGTAATATTCTTCATGCCGGGACGTATGGAACAGGTTACGTATCAAGCGTTAAAGTAGCTTATGGACAACTATATCATATCATATATGACGGCTATCACTGGCTTGGAAGTTACAGTAATTAAAAACTCAATAATACACAGAATGAAGAAGATTGATTTTAGAAAGATTGAAATAAAGAATATCGAGGGAAAGAAGAGTACCCTTGATTTGAGTAAAGAACTAGGCAATGCGATCTATCAAAAGACTGCCGATCTGGGCGAGTTGGAACTGGCCCGCAGTATCTATAAAGATGGTGAGATTGAAGTCGATGCGGGACATGCGGCTATCCTTAACAAATACATCCGTGAGGGCTTTCTTGCTTTCGTACAGGAATCAGTATGCCCGGTACTCGATGAAATTATTAATCCTAAAAAATAAAGATCATGTTTACAGAAGAATCAAGAACAACGACCGTGACAGGCTTAGCCGAAAGCGGAGATTACAAGTACAAAGTCAACTATAACCTTTCAGGGAATAGTCTTACTAGCCTGCATTGCAATGTGTATAAGAAGACAAGTGAAGAAGTAACGACCTCTACGGGAACGCAGACAGTGGAGAAAGAAGAGTATACGGGCCTCATGTTTCAGGAATCAGGGAACAAGCAGTTTTCTTTCCCGCAGGACTATGATGTAACCCCACATATAGCAATGTTTGAAACAATACTTTCGGAAATCAAAGCAAGTCTAACGGCTGATAGTAAAGAATAATAATAGACTAATAAATGATTTCTAGAGGAGATAAGTAAGAATAGTATCTCTCTCGGCAAGTAGATTGCCGGGAGAGAAAAAGGCACGTTTAATTCTCGATTGGATAAACCTCTTTATGAATCATACTTCTATTTCACCAGACAAATACAATTTGCACTCTCCACTGATTTCAACTCTATCATTCAGGTATTTACAATTCAAAAAACCTATTCGTTCAGACAATTGTATGGCTGTTAGTTCTTTTTTATTGAGAACCTTAGACCAAAAAGGAGTTAAGGTAGTATGAGCAGAGCCTGTTACCGGATCCTCATTTATTCCTGATTGGGGAGCAAAAAATCTTGAAACGAAGTCAACTTTATCTCCTTTAGCCGAAACAATAACACCTCTTCCCACTAGTTTTGAGATTATCTCTAAGTTAGGGGAAAGATGTTTTATTTCATCCTCAGTATCATATATTAGTAAATAGTCTGTCTTACCTTTGAATGCCAAACGGGGCCTGATATTAAATCCTGCTGTTATATTTTCAGTCAGTTCAATGCTTTCGTATATATCACTGGGGAAATTCATTGTCAGATGCTCATCATTCCTTGTTACAGTCAGAGAGCCACTTCTATGTGAGTGAAAATGGATTGTGTCCCCCAAATGGTCTTCATAATTGAATAGAACAAATGCACTTGCAAGTGTTGCGTGTCCGCATAAATCAACCTCGATGGTAGGTGTGAACCATCTAATTTCATATTGCTCGCTTTTCTTAACGTAAAAAGCCGTTTCAGCAAGGTTGTTTTCCATTGCTATTTTCTGCATAATTTCATCGCTAAGCCATTGTCCTAATGGACATACGGCAGCCGAATTTCCACCAAAGATCCTGTTGGTAAAAGCATCTACCTGATATATTTTTTGTTTCATATCTATGTGATTTACATTAAGAATTTTGAAGCTCAAATATATAATTTTATTATGTGTTTATAATCGTGGTCTATATTGTTTTTTTAATGATATTGAATTTATTTGAATCAATGGAGCACTTTAGCTCTCTTCTCTTTTTTGCGACAATCAAAGTAATGTCGTGTATCAACTGATATATAAAAGGTAACCCTCGGTCATCTATCCTAATTTTGCTTCTGGATATGTAGTTGCATGTCTTGGAGTAGTTTTCAATTGAATATATTTTAAAGTAGAAGGCGGATGAAGATACTAGGGCGATTTCTTGTAAGGCGTTGTATCAGTTGTTTTTGCTAAAATGACAACTCTTTGTATTAAAACGACAACAGGCAACAATTCTCTGGCTTCTATATTTGCCTATATAAAAATAACATTAGAATGATTGTCAAATGGGAGAGAAGGAGGAAAACTTAGAAAAGAAGATGGACAGATTGGCCGAGGGTATGAATGACCTTAGAAAGGATTTATCAGAAGTCAAATTAGTACTTGAAGGCAGCCCGCTTGGAGCACAGGGTATGGCCAAGAGGTTCTCCGAACTGGAGAGAAAGGTTACCGGAATTGAAGTTCTGTCTTGGAAAGCAATAGGCATTGCAAGCGTCGTACTTCCTGTCCTGATGTATTTAATTCAAAAATATTTATGAGATGAAAAAGATTATTGCTTTTATCAAGGATTTGCCACGTCGTTGGAAGGCCGAAACACCAAGAGTGGCAAAGATTATCAGAAATTCAGCGGCCACAATTGCGGCCGTTGTACCGGGTGCATGGTTTACTTTCCAAGGAATGAACATTGCTCTTCCTGAATGCATCGTTAATAATGTGGGATATATAACACTTGCGGCACTTATTATTACGGGTGTTGCCGGTCTTAAAGAGAAGAAAGGAAGAGAAAATGGCTAATGTGGAAAAACTCATCCCTCATTTAATAAAATGGGAAGCCGGGTGTATTGCCAAGGCTGGCGAATCGAACGAATCTCTATTTGAGAGGGCTAAAAAAACAGGCTTCTCCGATGATCCTGCTGATGCGGGAGGTGCCACCATGATAGGTGTTACACTGACAACTTATGAAATGTATTGCAGAAAAAAAGGTTATCCCAGACCAACGGCATTATCACTTAGGAATATCTCATATCCTCATTGGCGGGATATCGTTAAATCAATCTTCTGGGACAGATGGCAGGCAGACAAAATCAACAATCAGTCAATCGCTGATATCCTAGTGGATTGGGTGTGGGCTTCAGGATCGTATGGCATTACAATACCTCAGAGAGCATTAGAGGTTCAATCGGATGGAACTGTCGGGCCTAAAACGCTGGAAGCTGTCAACTCCTCCAATCAGGAAGCTTTGTTTAATCAGATCGTAACTGCCCGTAAAAAGTATATTGATGACATTATCAGGAACCGCCCTGCAAATGCCAAGTTCAGAACAGGTTGGCTTAATCGCATTAATTCATTCAAATACGCATGAAAGAGATTCGGTTAGTGATATGGACAGACAGCTACGGGGCTACGGGAGGTTGGAGTGATGTGGAGAATTTCACTCCGCAAAGTCTTCTTGTTAAAAGTATAGGGTTTGTCATTTATGAGGATGATAAGCTCATATCGTTATCAGGGAGCTATGCGGAGGAAACTAATAATACCTTAGAACAGGCAAACGGAATAATAACTATTCCCAAGTGTTGCATAAAGCACTCTATTTGCCTTTCTTCTTGTCAGGAGCTTGTGTCAGCGCAGAAGCAGCGACCGACTTAATGTTTTTGGGCGTCGATGGGTTGGAGAGTATCTCTCCGGCTTTCGATGCTACTTTCTTAGATGTCTTTTCATTTTTACTCATGATATCAATCTTTAAAAATAACGTGCGAATATATGTATTAAAATGATCGGGTGTTATTTGGCGTATTCATTTTATCAAAAAATAATAGAAGATGAAGAAGTATATAAAGTTCAGCAGGCAATTTACAGGTATCCTGCTGTTATTGATCATAAGTTTAATGTGTTCCTGCAGAACGGCAAAACAAGCATCTACTAGTACAGAGACAAAGTACGATTCGATTGTAGTTGAAAAGCTAGTTCCTTATGCTTTGCCGGAAGATTCCGCAAAAATCAGGGCTTTGCTTGAATGTGACAAGAACGGAAAGGTCGTGCTCAAATGGTTTGATGAAGAGCACTCTAAGCGCATGAGCTTGCAATTCTCATTAGACAGTCTGGGTAACCTATTGACTAGTGCCAAAACGGAACCTGATACTGTGTATTTGCCTCAAACAACTATAAATGTTGGAAAGAAGAGTGTTTCTCAGTCTGTTGTTACCGTGCCTGTGGAAAAGAAGCTGAGTTGGTGGCAGACTACACTGATTTGGACGGGTGTTATTGCTTGGATTGTGACTATTATTGCTCTTGTGTATTGGACTAACAAGAAGACTGGTTGCATATCGTTCTGCTTGGGACTTATAAGAAAGTTATTGTAGCTTACATGATTGAGCGGAGCTATTACTTTTTGTTCGATAAATGATTGTAGCTTCTTCTATTTGAATTTAATAGAGCGAATTTATGAAAAATAGTGGATGCTATAATTAAATATTTTGGCTGCAATAATATTCGTTAAACAGCACTTATCGCAGCCATTTTAATGACTGTTTAAAAGTTATTTCTATGTAAATGATTTAGTGCAAATAAAAGCTGAACCGATTAAAGAAACAATTGATAAAATAAGGGAAGTACTTGCTTTTCTAGGAGAACCCAAAGTAAAGCAAAAGACCAACAACAATACCTTGATTTATCGATTTGAATCCGAAATCGCACCGGTTATGCCCATTCGTTTAAAAGTGGAAACGAATTGTCGGGAATATTTTAGCGTATTGGGCATTTCTAAGTTTCCTTTTGCAGTAGAAAGTCAATGGTATAGTGATTCGTGTGAGATTACGACCTATCAATTGGAAGAGCTGCTAGGTACTAAATTACGTGCACTTTATCAACGACGTAAAGGCCGTGATCTATTTGACTTATATATAGCCATAACTCAAAAGAAAATCGATTTTGATCAAATACTGGCTTGTTATCACGAATATATGAGGTTTGTCGTGGGTAGCAATGTCCCCACGCAAAAAGAGTTCCTGATTAATATGGAAGAAAAAATGCAGGATGATGAATTCTTGGGCGACACTCAATTATTATTACGTAACGGAGAAGCTTACAATCCACAAGAAGCTTATGAACTAGTAAAAGTAAACTTAATTGAAAAAATATAGTTTTACTCGTTAAATGAAAATTTCCCGAAATAAAGCAATGCAAAAAGATAATAATATATATAATTTACCTGAAGGTTGGATGCGGACAACCATTGGATGTAAATTCCAGATTGGCGCTCTTGCAAATCTTAGAGGAAAGGTATGATAGAAAATTGGTTATTATGTAAGCATTCGGTTAAGTGCGTCAGCACGATATAATTCTAGTGCTTCCTTTTCCATTCTTTGTTAGATCTCTGAGCAAAACTTACAAAACATTCAGAGAGGATTTAGAGCTGTTCGAAGTTTTTTGATTTCCAGTTGTGAGGTAAGAGTTCTGCTAAGTCGTAAACATTCGCTGAACCCCATCATATTGCAAAATCTTTGAAGCATATCAAAAGTCTCCAGATATTCTTTAAGGATTTGTTTTATTCTTCAATGATATATTCAAAAACTCCTAAGACATTCAGAGACTGTTAGGAGATCATCAAAGAGCTGTATTCTATACAAAACCACTGATTCTTACTCTATTGTTTTAAAATATATTAAAATAGATCTTTTACTTGAGAATAGTAATGAAATATTATTTATATTTAGGATCGTTTTAGTATTTATTTATAAATTAATTGATTATGAAAAAAAATATTGGTTTATCATTTTGTTTTATTGTATTTTGTTGCATTAATATGTCTGCGGCATTAATACCGAGAGCAGTATATGCCACTTGGAAGGGTACAACTGCTATTGCACTTTTACCAGTAACAACTGATTTCGACATTGATAATAATCCTCTAGAGATACAGGATGAATTTTATAAAATATATGTTGCCGATGAAACAGTGTATAAAGTCGAAATCAATTATAGTCAATGGGTTGCTTATGGGTCACCCTCATCTTTTATAATAGAATATCCAAATGGACAAACGACGACTATATATATTCCTGATTATAGTCCCACATCCCAAGGCAGTGGTACGTATGTTCCTCATGTAAGGTTATCCGAATACTTTTGAAACGTAAATATGAAGTAATTGCATAATATGCTATAAAATAATGAGTGTCTGCTCTCTAGTAGACACTCATTTTATTTCAAGAACTCCAAAATATTTTAATCCATGCTTGATACCATTGTCCTACATCTATGAAAGAATAAATCTAATGATTTTTATATAATTTAGACTCTGCCTATTTGACACTTTCTAACCAACACCAAAAGGTATTACGCAGACTTTGCTCCTTGAAAGTAGGGATATTGGACTGACCAAGCTATTTTTTTCGATAAATGACTGGAATAAGATATTTATGATTTATTTTATGTAACCTGAAATACGGGATATTTTACTATCCAGTATTTCTAATTTATATAATACATGTAAATTTTTTAATACATTTTTTTTGATGTCATTACATGCCAATTTCTTTCATCAATTTCTACACTTATTTGTAATGTGTTATAATAGCTTAGGAAATCATCTCTGTTAATTTCGAAAGATTGATTTAAACTGTTTTCAGGAGTTCCATTACCAATTATAGTATATTTTCCTGAAGGCAATGTAAATGTCCAGACTGATTCCATGCCATTACTTTCAAGTTCTTTATATAAGCTTTCATCACCTTGTTCTCTATCTATAAAGATGTCTCCAGCACCTCCACGACCACTTCCGATATACGTGAATATCAATCTAACATTAACCCTGGGTTCAGTGGTTTCTACTACTTGTATCTCGTAAATTTGACTTGTTATACCACATGTGTTAGACACATCTGCTGCAATTTGTATTGTTTCAGATTCATTAAAAGAAGCGAGAGATTTAACGTATATTCCCCCAGAATAAACCTCTCTAATAGAAGCCTGTCCTGATAGTAAGCGCCAGCTTATTTTTTGATTAGAACCTAGAACATTAGGGTTAGTGATATATACCTCTATGTCTCTATCACTAATTGTAAACTGATTTGTTGTATTAGTTATTATTGGTTTTCCAATCCAGATGGAATCAATTTTGGAAGAATATGTTTTTCCATTGTATGTGGTCTTTGCTTCGATACTTGTATATCCATTTGCTGAACTTGCAGCTTGAAATGTCGCCGTTCCTGTTCCTTGTCCTGCGATTACTGTTAAACCAGTGCCACCTATCCAATTGACGATAGCACCTGATACATTTCCTAATTTGGGCATAATAGTAATAATATTGCCATCAGGACACATAATTTTAGTTTCAGTAGTAATACCAAAGGGGTTATTAATCTTTATTGATGTATTTCCTATAGCTGTTGTTTGTTTGGTTAATGATGGATAGATATAAGTCACTGGAATATTGACAGATATAGGAGATGAGACAACATCTGTTATAGCTTTTAGAGTGATGTAACAACTTGAATTACTTTTTTCGCTCTTAACTAAAGAAAAAATCTGTTTGTCATAGCTCCAGACAGGATCTCCGCTGATTTCTCCAAAGTCTTGAGGAGTTGCGGTAACGGTTATTTCACCTCCGATTAAAAAAGAACCAGAATTAGCGATATTGACTTTAGCATCTGTTGGATTAACATCTATTTGTCCTATGATGTTCGAACCATAATTAATTGAAAGTCTTATGCCGGAAGTTGCTTCGGACTTTTCAAGCCAGATAGCATTGAAGAAAAAAACAGTTTCTCCGGGAGTAACTTTAATCTTGATTGTTTCTTTTGAAAAGTCAGTTCCCTCGGAGAGCCTAAGTTTTCCTGATACATTTGCTTTTACTGTTAATTCATAATTATTTTCAGTAACAGCGCTACCCATGATGCATTTGTACGAAACAACTCTACCGATTTCTGGAGTTTGTGATCCAGTTATTGTCCCTTGAAATACAGATCTAGTACTGGTGGTTTCTTGTTCTAATAAAAGATCGGACTTGCTACATCCCATAAAGAGAAATACAATAAATAGATTAAATAAAAGCTTTTTCATAAAAATAAGAATAAAAATTAATAATAGATAATTTTGAAATCTAGAATATTTATTTAGAATTACAGATGCATTATAATTTTATTATGAATAGCTAATTGACTATATGGTTATTTTCTGCAACTACCATAGTACTTGTGTAATGAGACATTCATGCGAATAGTCGTTTTCTCTTTGTGTTTTTTATATTAGAATTTGTTTTCAAATGTAATAATGTTTTTTTAGAATAGCAATAAAATTCATTTATTTTCATTCTTTTTTATTCACAAGCTATTTCTCCTTGCAATTCAACAACCTTACTTCCCCATGCATCGAAACATTTTTCTAAAGAAAGGATCTCAAGTTATAAAGTAAGGTTGGTTCATGGATTTTATTTTGCATTTTTTATTGCTTAGTTTTCTATTTGAATATTTAGTCTTATTTTTGCAACAAAAAAATAAAATGACGTTTGACGAAGCTGTATCCATGATAGAACGGATAAAGGAGATTGCGGTAAATGTTCCTGTAAAAGGGCGCTTCATCCAATCTTTTTTCATAGGCCCTACTGATTGGAAGTTGATGGCAACCTTTATGACTATTCGAGTGCAAAGAGGAGAGGATGCCGCAATAAGTGAATTTCTTGGTAAGAGCTTCTCCGTATATGGAGTTTCTGAAACTAATACGGAAGGAGGTATTCCAAGATCGGATATGACTGTATTGGATGACCTTGAGAAAATTATAGGTAATTGATCTCCCGGATGACAAAGTGTGATTTAAAGGTATTCTCTCTCTTGCTCATTCCAGATATTTTTCCCACATTTGCATTATATAGGTGAGCGGTGCACTTTAAAAACTCACCATTCTTGCAAAAGTTCTACTATAGTTCTACAAAGAAGATTTTTATTAATTCGTAACTACCTAATAATTAGATTATTAAGATCAAATACGGCAGAGCTTCCCAAGCTGAGGGTCGTGAGTTCGAGCCTCATTTGCCGCTCAAGTTCTGAAAGTCTTTTATAGAAGCAAAAAGCCCATATATAGGGACTTGCAGAAGGGTACAAAGCCATAGGTCAGAAGTGATTTATGGCTTTTCTTTTTGCTAATTTTGATGGAAAATTCTACTTTTGCATGCAAATGTTGCTCTATTGTTCCACAAAAAAAGATAGTTATGGCAACCTTCAAAGCTGAGATTTATAAGCATCAAAAAAAAGCAAATGGCACATGGAACGTAAAAATACGCATTACCCACAATAGAGAAAAGAAATATCTCTCTACTTCCATATATGTAATGCTTAACTACAACTTGTTTTGGTTGTGGATAATATATGTGTTATTCTTTAATAATCATTATGTCCATTCATATCTCAATTGACAGGAAGAAATAAGTTCACTCTCTTGACTATTAAAATTTATGTTTCACTTAAAATTTTATTGAATGAAAAAGATAATTTTATGTAATCTGATCTTGTTGACCGTCAATCTATTCGGTCAAAGTGTTAATACGATTGATCTCAAACCATATTTTGGAGACTTTGTTGGTGGATTCAGTCTTTATGATTTGAAAACAAATGAATATATTAAGTATAACACAGAGCATTGTAAAAAGAGGTTTTCTCCCTGCTCTACTTTTAAAATACCTAATTCACTGATTGGATTGGAAACCGGGGTGATTACTGATACTGCATTTGTTATCAAATATGACGCCCTACTTCATCCCAAAGATTCTTTTTACTTGGCAAATGAACCATTTAAACATTGGTATGAAGACTTGTCTTTTAAGAATGCTTTTAAATACTCGTGTGTTTGGTATTACCAAGAATTAGCAAGGAGAGTGGGGCAGAAGCGGATGAAAGTGAAAGTTGATGCTTTGAATTATGGAAATAATAATATATCAAGCGGATTAGATGATTTCTGGCTGTGTGGCTCTATCCAGATCTCAATAGATGAACAAATAGAATTTTTAAAGAAGCTTTACTTGCATCAATTGGCAGGCTTTTCAAATAAAAACATGGATACTGTAAAGGGTATGATGCTCTATGAAGCTACTAAAAGCTATAAATTGTATGGAAAGACAGGAGCCGGATACTGTTTGAATGATAAGATGATTGCTTGGTATGTTGGCTTTGTGGAAACAAAATCAGGAACGAAAATATTTGCGATGAATATCATTGTTAACAACTTCGACGATTTGAAAAATAACTTGCGGATTGAACTAACAAAGGAGGTGTTGAAGGATTTGAAAATAATAGAATAAGCAGAGGGTATTAGTTGTTGATTTTTAATTATATCGTTTACTCGATTTTTCTGCTCAATGGCATATATAGATAAACAGTTTTTAAATGATAAAAAATAAGCGCCTCCTATATTGTGATTTGAGGTACTTATTTTTTAATAGGCACAGAAGTATATCTGAAAAGACATATCGCACTAATTTTAAGACTTTTTCCAAAAACGGTATCCTATACGAATTACAGGAGACAGGTCAATATTCGGGATATTGTATCTTTCTCCATTAAAGTCTAATGATTTACTCTTTCGATAATACACATGGAATGCCGGCTGAATATAAAATGACTGACCAATAAAGAATTGATATCCAATGCCTCCTCCCACATCGGTACTATGCAAGTCTTTCTTTAGCCCTGTGGCTTTTTGTTCTATTTCAAACGTATGAAACTCCGTATAGGCATATACTTCGAGGTTTTTCCATACATTGTAACCTAAGAAGATACCCGGTGAGGTTTTGTAATAACGTTTGAAATCTGAAGAAGAGTTGTTTATTCCGGCTTCTTCTGCATTATACTTACCTCCATTAATTACGCTAACCCTTACTCTGAACTTGTCATACCGGTATCCTAATGCAGCATGAAATCCTCCCGTAATAAACATTGGAAACAAACTCTCCACTTCTAATGCTTGCTTTACATCGTAGCTATGTTCCTTTTGAGTGGTTTCTTGTGAATACAAATTAGATACGGACAAGGAGAGTGTGAGAATACAATAAATTAAAATTTTATTCATTTTGATACTTGTTTAATTAATATATTGTGCAAATATCAGAATAGATGCTCATTCAATTGCTCCTCATTTGTTACCAAATCATTTTTGATAGAAAATAGTATTGCGAATGCGGCTTAAAGATTTGGGGGCAACACCTAAATAATTCGCAATGTGGTGAAGCGGAACTTTTTGGAATATTTCAGGATAGCTTTGTAACAGTTTGCTATACCTGTCTTTTGCGGATAATGTTTGCAAGTCAACACTTAATTCTACTAGTTTTACATATGCTTGTTCCATCAGGAGGCGTCCAAAGCGTTCCAATCTAGGGATTCTATCATATAGGTTTAGTAGATTATTTTGCTCTATGACTAAAAGTTCGGAATCTTCAATAGCTTTGATATTAAGTAGGGAGGGAGTAGCGTTTAAGCGACTATGATTATTTGTTACCCATTCATTGTCAAAGGCGAAGTCTGTTGTAACCTCATTCGCATTATCTAGAGTCTTATAATAAATTAAGACCCCTTTGTCGACAAATGCAATGGAAGTACAAATCTGTTTTTCTTGCAAAAAGAAATCATTCTTTTTAATAAACTTTTTTTCTAATACAGCAGCTACCATCAACCATTCTTCTTGATTAAGAGTTATGATTGAGTTAATATTCTCCTGTATTTTTTCTAAATTAGTCATATCCTACATTTTTTTTGATCGACGCACGAAGATAGGAGATTTTGGCTGTTTATGTTCATTGAGTCTACTATGTTAGATCGAAGTTTTTGGAAACATTTTTTTGATGATAATAGTTATATACTAATAAGGCTTCTTAAAAAGTTTCAAACACCAATTCAACTTGTTCGTTTTTGCTTAATTTCAGGTCGAAAAAAGTGATTGGTTTTTTATATGTTTTAACTCGATTACCACTAATTACTTTAACTGAAGAAATTCCTTTTGGCATTTTTATTTTGAAGTTGTTTCCCTCTGTTGCTTTTATGGTAGCTGAGGCTGCTTGTCCATCTTTCCAATATAGATTTACGATCGCTCCTCCACGTACTTTGATCCCTTGAAAACTTCCTTCTTTCCATGATTCCGGCAGTGCGGGTAAGAAGTCTATGAAGCCATCCTGACTTTGCAATAACATCTCTCCAATGCCTGACGTACCTCCCCAATTGCCATCCATCTGGAAGGGTGGGTGTGAACAAAATAGATTGGGAAAAGTTCCACCTCCTCGCTGGTTAGGCGTTTCGGGAGCATAGGCAGGAGTCAATAAGCTTTTAAATAACTTATATGCCCGGTTACCATCGCCTAAGCGTGCCCAAAAATTGATTTTCCATGCGCGGCTCCAACCTGTGCCTTCGTCGCCACGGCGATTGAGCGTTGAGCGGCAAGCTTCTGCTAATTCAGGTGTTTTTGTCAATGAGATCTGATTGCCGGGATGCAAACCGTATAAATGAGATACGTGCCGATGGTGTATGTCTGTTTCTTTATAATCTTCCAACCATTCCATCAGGTAGCCCTCTTTGCTTATTTGCAGTGGCGGAAGTTGCTTGCGTGCATTTTCCAGCCGGCGTCTATAATTACTGTCGATACCCAAAATGCGAGCGGCTTCTATTACGTTGGCGTAGAGTTCATTCACCAGTTCAGTATCCATTGTTGGTCCCATGCATACACTGATAGGTGTTTTGTCATCACCTATATAAAAAGAATTTTCGGGCGATGAAGTAGGGGCAGTGACCAACCATCCGTGCTTGGGTTCTTTCACCATGGTAGAGAGGAAAAATTCGGAGGCACCTTTGATTACGGGGTATATTTCCTTTAGATATTCTTTATTTTCAGAGTAGAGATAGTGCTCCCATAAATGTGTACAGAGCCATGCGCCACCCGTATTTGTGGCTCCCCATGAAGGATGTTCACCCGGTGCGGTAAATTGCCATACGTTGGTCATCATGTGTGCCACCCAACCTTTAGCGTCTTTGCCATAAAAAGCTTTTGCAGTGAGTTCTCCACTCTTCACTAATCCTTTGGTCAACTCAATTAATGGTAGATGCAGCTCGGACAAGTTGCCTTGTTCCACAGGCCAATGATTCATTTGCACATTGATGTTTAGGTGATAATCTCCATTCCATGGTGTGTTGCATTCATTGGCCCATAATCCTTGTAAGTTGGGTGGGAGTGATCCCGGACGGGTGCTACTGATGAGCAGATAGCGTCCATAGTTGTAGTAAAGTGCCGCTAGCGCAGGATCATCTGTCTTTTGAAAACGACGGATACGTTCGTCGGTAGGCAGTTGCCAGGGTCCTTCGGCATCATTGGCATAGCCTTCTTTTCCAATGAAGAGCGAAGTGCGTTTAAAAAGCTTCTGGTAATCGCTAATGTATTCTTTTTTTAGTTCACTGTAGGGGTAGGCTGCTATTTCTTTCAACTGTCGATTGGCTTGCCGACGGTATTCCTTGTTTTCAAAACTAGTAGCAGCAGATAGATAGATGGTAGCTACGTCAGCGTTTTGAACTTGTATGCCTTTCTCCGATACACTGATAGATCCTTTAGGAGCATTAACTACCATTTTTACGATAAAACGAATACCTTCTTGCCCTTCTTTTCCACTATCCAGGCTTCCTTCCATGATCAGCGTGTCACCTGAAACTTTCACTGTTGCTCGCTCGGGGCGACTTAACTGTGCCAGGAAGGAAATTTGCTTTTCACCGGGATTGAGCGGAGTGCTCATGCGAATAGCCATAGCATCTTTGGAACGTGACACAAAGTAGGTACGTACATAATTGAGGCCTTTGGTGAAATGTGTGGCACATAGACCTTGCTCCAAGTCTAAAAAACGCTTGTATGCTTTGCTTGGTGAGGGCGTATTATAATAATATTCAATATCCAGATTACCCAACATCTGATAAGTTCCGTATGTGCCACCTTTCTCCGGTTTTACAGGAACGAAGTGTTGGTACATCATTTCTTGTGCCTCCTTATTTTTACCTTCAAATAGGAGCTCTCTGATATTTGGCAAATAAGAAGAAGCTTCCGGATTGTTGTAGTTTGCTTCCGATCCGCTCCACATGGTGATATCATTCAACACAATATGTTCTTTTTCAACACCTCCGTCGGGCATCATCCCCAATCGTCCGTTACCTAAAGGCAATGTTTCTTCCCATTGAGTAGCCGGTTTGTCATACCACAACATATTGTTTACTTGCGAAATAAGTTTTTTACTCTCTTCGGCATATATTTTTTGTGTAGCCGGAAGGCTGAATAAAAGGATGGCTAGTAAATGCCGCTTTCTTATCATACTTACATGTGTTTTTAATGTGAAACTAATTAGAAATAGGGTATAAAGATTAGTAATCCTATTATTGCAGCAGTGATAGCACAAATCAATACGGCTCCTGCCGCCACATCTTTTACATCACCTGCAACAGGATTTCTTTGGGGTGAAACGAGGTTCACCAAGCGCTCGATAGCGGTATTGAAAGCTTCAGCGGCAAGTACTGATCCGAAACAAAACAGAACGGCTATCCATTCCATTCTGTTAATATTAAAATAGAAACCTGCAATTGTTACCACAACGATAGCGCAACAATGAATCCATCCATTGCGCTCGGCACGAAGAAAACTGATGATTCCTTTTGCAGCATAAAAGAAGCTTTTAAGAAATTTAATGAGCTTATTTTTAGAGTGTTCGTGCTCTTTAACAGGATCATTTTCACTCCGCATTGCTGAGGTTTTGATATTGGTTGTTGCCATTTTAGCTTCTGTTTACTTGTTTCACTCCTTTCACAGTTCTCAATTTCTTTATTAATGTTTCGAGTCGGCCGGTATCGCTCACCATGATCGTAAGAGTACCAGAGAAGAGACCATCATTAGATTCAATGCCGATGGAGCGCAATGTGATACCATTTTCTTTGGATATGACGGAAGTGATGTTAGTAACAATGCCAATATCATCGTGGCCCACTACACGGAGTGTGATGGGATATTGTGCACCTTGTGATTTACCGGCCCAACGTGCTTTCACTATGCGGTAACCAAAACGCTCCATCATCTGATGTGCATTAGGGCAATCGTGGCGGTGAATTTTTATTCCTCCCGATACGGTTACGAAGCCGAATACCTCATCGCCATAGATCGGATTACAACATTTGGCCAGTTTGAAGTCGATTCCTTTTAGATTCTGATCGATAACCAATACATCTTCCTTTCCTGCCGTTTCATCTACTTGATTCTGTATGTTATACCCTTCGGCACTACGATATACGAGCTCATCATGCGAATCGTTGTCCCGCTTTTGTTGTTCCACGTATTTATCCAAAAGATCATTTACTTCCAAAGAACCTTCTGCTATTTTCTGGTGGAATTCTGTAACGGTTTTGAATCCCATCCGCTTGATGAGACGCATCATCACTGCTTCGTCATACTCCATTTTACGGTTCTTGAACTTACGTTCAATGGTTTCTTTGGCAAAATCGTGTTGCTTGGAAACCATTTCTTTGAGTGCCTGACGGATTTTGGTTCTTGCCTTCGAGGTGGTAACAATATTCAACCAGTCTTGCTTCGGAGTTTGGGTGCTCGATGTCATTATTTCCACTTGATCTCCGCTGTTTAGCTTTTGTTTTAGCTGAGCGTTCTTGCCATTTACTTTTGCTCCAATACACTTACTTCCCAGTTTACTATGTATATGAAAAGCAAAATCGAGTACGGTGGCACCAGTGGCCAGTTTGAACAAATCACCTTTAGGGGTAAACACAAAGACTTCATCTTCATATAGATCCATCTTAAACTGATCCATCACTTTCATTGAGTCAGCATCAGGATTTTCGAGGGCCTCGCGAACGGAAGTTAGCCATTCATCCAGTCCCGTTTCTCCTTTAACGCCCTTGTATCTCCAGTGAGCAGCCAATCCTCGTTCGGCTATCTCATCCATACGGCGGGTACGAATTTGTACTTCCACCCATTTTCCTTCGGGGCCCATCACAGTGATGTGCAAGGATTCATAACCATTACTTTTGGGTATGGAAAGCCAGTCGCGCAACCTCTTTGGATTAGGTTGATACATATCTGTGACAATGGAGTACACTTGCCAACACTCTTGTTTTTCCTTGTCAGGGTCTGCATCAAGAATGATGCGGATAGCGAATAAATCGTATATACCTTCAAAGGGTGTTTTCTGCTTTTGTATTTTGTTCCAAATAGAATGTATAGATTTCGTTCTTCCTTTAATATCAAATTTTAATCCGGCTTCTTCTACCTTTTTCTGAATTGGTTCGATGAACGAAGCAATATAGGTATCTCGGGAAGATTTTGTTTCATTAAGCTTATCTTTTATGAAATAATACGTTTCTCGTTGCGTGTATTTTAAAGAAAGATCTTCCAATTCAGACTTTAGCTTGTAAAGCCCTAATTTATGCGCTAAGGGAGCATACAAATATACTGCCTCGTTGGCTATTTTTAAACGGTCTTCATTGTTTTCGGTGTTTTTTATTAGCCGCATAATGTTCACCCGATCAGCAATCATAATCAAGATTACTCGCATATCTTCGGCAAATGAAAGCAATAGATTGCGGAAGTTTTCCGACTCAATAGCTGCACTTTTGGCATATAAGTCATTTGCTTTAACCAGGCCTTTGATAATACTTGCCACATCGTCTCCGAAATCAGACTTAACCGTTTCAATTGTAATTGTGTTGTTTTTAACTATCTCATGCAACATGATGCCTGTGAGGCAAGAACCTTTCATACCTATTTCATCGGCTACGATTACGGCCGTTTGCATATCCCGAATGATGGGATTCATTCCGAAATTATTGCGCTGCAGAATATTTTTATCGGCAGCTAATATGAGATATTTTTTTAGTTTTCTTGCGTCCTCTGTGGCAATGCTGTCACCTGCGGATTGCAAGAGCTTCTTATATAAAGTAAGCAGTTCCGCTTTTTCTGTTTTTGTGAAAAATGCATTCATAATTTGCCGAAGTATTAATGTGCAAAACTAATTCGATTAACTTTCACCACGTTATGTTACAGTAGAGTATTCTAGCACCTGCGTAATGGTGTCTTAATTTCGTTGTAAAAATAGCTTTTTTTGCTTAGTATGCCACACAAAGTAAATAACATTTTGTATTTTTGGCCATCAATTAATAAAATTACATGCGATGATTACACTACAGGACAAAGAATTGCTTGCGAAGAAGGGTATCATGGAATCTCAGATATCCGAACAACTGGCATGTTTCCGAACAGGTTTTCCTTATTTGAAATTGAGTGCAGCGGCATCTATAGAGCGGGGTGTTTTGGTACCTAACGATACCGATGAAAAGTCTTATCTTAGTTCATGGGAAAATTACATTCATACGGATAAAACGATCGTTAAGTTTGTCCCTGCATCGGGCGCAGCCAGTCGAATGTTTAAAGATCTATTTGAATTTTTGGCTGCCGAGTATGATAAACCGTCTACTCCTTTTGAGCTTATGTTTTTTGAGAATTTGATAAAATTTGCTTTTTATGATGACTTGAATGCGGCTTGCACTAAGATAGAAGGCAAATCGATCTCTTCTCTTGTTGCTGATGAAAATTATAAAGCAATAGTGAATGCATTGCTTTCTGAAACGGGATTGAACTATGGTGCATTGCCAAAAGGATTACTGAAATTTCATAAATATGAGGATGGAGCGCGTACTCCTCTGGAAGAGCATTTAGTGGAAGGTGCTTTGTATGCTGCCGGCAATCGTTCGCATGTTAATGTACATTTCACGGTATCTGCTGAACATCGTGCTTTTTTCAAAGCATTGACAGAAAAGAAGGTAGATGCTTATGGTCAAAAATATGGGCTGATTTATAACATTACTTTCTCTGAGCAGAAACCGAATACAGATACGATAGCTGCGGATATAAACAATGAACCTTTTCGGGATAAGGATAAGTTATTATTTCGTCCCGGAGGTCACGGAGCATTAATAGAGAATCTGAATGACCTAGATGCAGATATCTTGTTTATTAAGAATATTGATAATGTTGTTCCCGACAGGTTGAAAGAGGACACGGTACGTTACAAGAAACTTCTGGCAGGGGTATTGGTTACGCTGCAAAAGCAGGCGTTTGACTATCTGGAGCTACTTGATAGTGGACAATATACACAAGATCAGGTACGGGAAATTCTTCAATTCTTACAGAAAAAACTTTTTTGCAAGAATCCGGAGACTAGTATATTGGAAGATGTGGAACTTGTACTTTACTTAAAAAAGAAACTTAATCGTCCGATGCGTGTTTGTGGAATGGTGAAGAATGTCGGCGAGCCGGGTGGGGGACCGTTTCTTGCATACAATCAAGATGGAACCATCTCATTGCAGATATTGGAAAGTTCACAAATAGACATGACAGATCCGGTAAGCAAGGAAATGTTCGAAAAAGGAACGTATTTTAATCCCGTAGATCTAGTCTGTGCCGTTCGTGATTATAAGGGACATAAATTCGATTTATCCAATTTCGTAGATAAAACTACCGGTTTTATCTCTTATAAATCAAAGAATGGTAAGGAACTCAAAGCACTTGAACTTCCGGGTTTATGGAACGGAGCTATGAGTGATTGGAATACGGTTTTTGTGGAAGTACCCCTCACAACGTTTAATCCCGTGAAGACGGTAAATGATTTGTTACGTGATCATCATCAATAAATAAAATGAAAAAAATACTTTTGCTCGGATCGGGCGAATTAGGAAAAGAGTTTGTAATTTCTGCACAGCGCAAAGGACAGTATATCATTGCTTGCGACTCATATCCCGGAGCACCTGCCATGCAAGTGGCAGATGAGTATGAAGTGCTGGATATGCTTAATGGCGAAGAGTTGGAGCGTGTAGTAAAGAGACATCAACCTGATATCATTGTTCCGGAAATAGAGGCAATACGTACGGAACGTTTGTATGATTTTGAAAGACAAGGCATTCAGGTTGTCCCCAGTGCTCGTGCTGTGAACTTTACCATGAACCGTAAAGCTATTCGCGATCTTGCCGCTAAAGAGTTAGGCCTTAAAACAGCGAAGTACTTCTATGCTACTTCTTTTGAAGAATTGAAAGCTGCAGCTGATAAAATAGGTTTTCCTTGTGTTGTGAAGCCTCTCATGTCCTCGTCCGGCAAAGGACAATCATTGGTGAAAAGTGCTGATGAACTGCAACATGCTTGGGAATACGGTTGTAGTGGTAGCCGTGGTGATATTCGCGAACTGATTATCGAAGAGTTCATCCGTTTTGATAGCGAGATAACATTGCTTACTGTAACACAGAAGAATGGTCCGACTCTTTTCTGTCCACCAATTGGTCACGTGCAAAAAGGTGGAGATTATAGAGAAAGCTTTCAACCGGCTCATATTGATCCTGCTCATCTGCTAGAAGCACAGGATATGGCTGAGAAAGTGACACATTCGCTTACAGGTGCTGGTTTGTGGGGAGTAGAATTCTTTCTAAGCCACGAACATGGGGTTTATTTTTCAGAATTGTCTCCTCGTCCTCACGATACGGGCATGGTAACATTGGCTGGAACACAGAATCTGAATGAGTTTGAACTTCATTTGCGGGCAGTCTTAGGATGGCCTATCCCTAACATTAAACAAGAGAAAGCAGGTGTAAGCGCCGTTATTCTCTCAACGATTTCCAGTCAGGAGACTCCTCAATACAAAGGAATGGAGGAAGTTACTAAAGAAGAAGATACTTATTTGCGTATCTTTGGTAAACCTTTTACTCGGGTCAATCGTCGAATGGGGATAGTGCTATGCTATGCACCATTAAATGTTAATATGAATGCATTACGTGATAAAGCGAAATGTATAGCAGCTAAAGTTGAGGTCTATTGATCTTATTTTATGGCTATGTGTCACTTTAAACTTGTTTTCGTCTAAAAAAAAACAGGTTTATTTTACTGACACTTTTGCCTTTGATTCGTATTAAAGATTGGTCTGTATGGCCTTAAAACAGGACTAATGAATGTTATCTAAAAACAAAATTTAGTAAACTGAAACAACGATTCGTTTTTGTTTCTATATTTGCAAAGTTGTTTGTCTAACTATTGAACAAACAGGAAAAAATCACGTTTTTTATCTAAAACATATTTTGCTTATGTCACAGATTATAGGGCATATTTCTCAGGTTATTGGTCCAGTGGTCGATGTTTTTTTTGATGGCTCTGAAACTGACTTGATGTTGCCAAGCATTCACGAAGCGTTAGAAATAAAAAGGCCTAACGGTAAGAAACTAATAGTAGAAGTACAGCAACATATTGGTGAAAATACGGTTCGAACCGTTGCTATGGATAGTACCGATGGTTTGCAACGTGGAATGAAAGTTGTTCCAACCCATAGTCCAATAACCATGCCTGTAGGTGCTCAAATAAAGGGGCGATTAATGAATGTGGTAGGAGAGTCTATTGATGGAATGAAAGATCTCAATAGAAAAGGAGCATATCCCATACACCGAGATCCGCCTAAGTTTGAAGACTTGACTACTGTTCAGGAAGTCTTGTTCACCGGAATAAAAGTAATCGATTTATTGGAACCTTATTCTAAAGGTGGTAAAATTGGTTTGTTTGGTGGCGCTGGTGTGGGTAAAACAGTTCTTATTATGGAGCTTATCAACAATATAGCAAAAAAGCACAATGGATTTTCAGTTTTTGCAGGAGTAGGTGAACGTACTCGTGAGGGAAATGATTTACTTCGTGAAATGATTGAGTCAGGTGTTATTCGCTATGGAGAAGAATTTAAAAAGAGCATGGAGGCTGGCCATTGGGATTTATCTAAGGTAGATTACGATGAAGTGGCTAAATCTCAGGCTACTTTAGTCTTTGGACAAATGAATGAACCTCCCGGAGCACGTTCTTCCGTTGCATTGTCTGGACTAACGGTGGCGGAATCTTTTCGTGACTTGGCTGCTGAATCCGGTTCAAAAGATATTTTGTTTTTTATTGATAATATATTCCGCTTTACTCAGGCAGGTTCCGAGGTTTCAGCTTTATTGGGTCGTATGCCTTCGGCTGTAGGTTATCAACCTACATTAGCTACGGAGATGGGAGTTATGCAGGAACGCATCACTTCTACTAAATCAGGTTCTATTACTTCTGTTCAGGCTGTTTATGTTCCTGCGGATGATTTAACTGACCCTGCACCTGCTACTACTTTTACACATCTTGATGCAACAACAGTACTTAGCCGTAAAATCACTGAACTTGGTATTTACCCGGCTGTAGATCCTTTGGAATCAACTTCGCGTATTCTTGATCCTCTTGTTGTGGGACAAGAGCATTATGAAGTAGCTCAACGTGTAAAACAGATTTTGCAGCGTAATAAGGAATTGCAGGATATCATCTCAATTTTGGGTATGGAAGAACTTTCTGATGAAGATCGTCTGACTGTGAATCGTGCTCGCAGAGTACAACGTTTTCTATCTCAACCATTTACTGTGGCAGAGCAATTTACAGGTCTTCAGGGAGTCATGGTTTCCATTGAAGATACAATCAAAGGATTTAAAATGATTCTTGATGGTGAAGTAGATTATCTTCCTGAATCGGCATTTTTGAATGTGGGCACAATTGAAGATGCCATAGAGAAGGGGAAACAGTTGTTGGAGCAAACAAGAGAATAAGCAAAAGAGGCTTTTAAGAATATTTTGAAAGATAATAAAAGTTAAGACAATGAATCTACATCTGAGCATAGTATCACCTGAACAACAATTGTTTGATGGAGAAATTACTAGTATTACCTTGCCGGGGGCAATTGGTATTTTTACCATTTTACCTCAACATGCTCCAATCGTTTCCTCATTGGTAAAAGGTGAGATTATATATATTAGCAAGGGCGAAGAATATACATTGAATATTCAGAGTGGTTTTTTGGAATTGAGTAACGGAACTGTTTCAGTATGTGTTTCTCTATAAACTAAATTAAAATGGGTTTAAGCAAGATTAAATTAGATTATTTCATGGCTTTTTCACTATTTACCGTATTAACAAGTATAGCCGGATTATTAATCTTTTATTTTTATTTGCCTAGTCATTATTTTAGTTGGTTCCCTTTTATTCCGATTTATTTTGCTGTACTTGGCGTGTTTTGCAGTTATATGTCTGATATTTGTCGGAAGTATGCTCCACAAAAATTACCGCTTTTTTATTTAGCATTAAAGATACTTCGGATTATTTTCTCTGTTGTTGTTTTACTTGTTTATTGTGTTGTAGTAAACGTTTCTGTCAGAGATTTCTTAGTCACTTTTATGATATTTTATTTGGTAAACTTGATGTTTGAGACTTGGTTCTTTTTTGTATTTGAACGGAACCGAAAAAGAAAAAGAGAGAATGAAAAAGAAAAGATTGCATAAAATATTTGCTGGAATATTCTTATTGTTGAGTTTTGTTGTGCTTCCTGCATCTGCGGAAAGTGATCATGAAACAGTGAATGTGAAAGAAATTGTTTTTGGTCATATCGGTGACTCTTATGAATGGCATATTACAACGTGGGGAGATACTCAAATTCGTATTCCTCTGCCAGTTATAGTTTATAGCCAAGCAACAGGTTGGCATTCGTTCCTTTCATCTAAATTTGAAGAGAATAGCGGTAACTACGAAGGACTTTCTATTGCACCTGCAGGCAGTAAATATGAAGGGAAAATTGTAGAACATGACCTTACTGGTAGTGAAGTTCGTCCTTTCGATATTTCTATAACTAAGATTACACTTTCTTTATTTATAAACACTTTTTTATTAGCTTTTATCGTTTTAGGTGTTGCTCGTTGGTATAAAAAGAAACAGGCAAGTGCTGTAGCCCCGGGTGGTTTTGTTGGCTTTATGGAAATGTTTATCATGATGGTACACGACGACGTGATTAAAAGTTGTGTAGGACCTAACTATAAAAAGTTTGCGCCTTATTTGTTGACCGCATTCTTTTTCATCTTTATTAATAATATAATGGGGCTCATTCCTTTCTTTCCCGGAGGAGCCAATGTAACTGGTAATATTGCTATTACGCTTGTGCTTGCTCTATTTACATTTGTTATAGTGAATGTATTTGGAACCCGTGCTTATTGGAAAGATATTTTTTGGCCGGATGTTCCTTGGTGGCTAAAGGTGCCTGTCCCTATGATGCCTGTCATCGAACTATTCGGAATATTTACAAAGCCATTCGCCTTGATGATTCGTCTTTTTGCTAATATGTTGGCTGGGCACATGGCTATGTTGGTATTGACTTGCTTAATTTTTATTTCGGCAAGTATGGGGCCATTTATGAATACTAGTCTCACTATCGCGTCGGTGCTCTTTAATATTTTCATGAATCTACTGGAGTTATTGGTTGCATTCATTCAAGCCTATGTGTTTACGATGCTTTCAGCGGTATTTATAGGTTTGGCTCAAGAAGAACATCATGCAAAAGAAGGAAGTACTTCGAATCATTAACAACTATATTATAAATTTACAGATTAAAAATATCAATAATTTTAAAAAATAGAAAATTATGTTACTAACAGTATTATTACAAGCAACTGCAGCTGCTGCTGGAGTAAGTAAATTGGGAGCAGCGGTAGGAGCTGGTCTTGCAGTTATTGGAGCAGGTATAGGCATTGGTAAAATTGGTGGTTCTGCTATGGAAGCTATCGGACGTCAACCTGATGCTGCAGGCGATATTCGTATGAATATGATTATCGCTGCTGCTTTGATTGAAGGTGTAGCTTTGTTAGCTATCGTTGTTTGTTTATTAGTGTTCTTTTTATAAAAGAAGAAGTATATGTCATTATTATTGCCCGAAAGCGGGCTCTTGTTCTGGATGCTTCTTTCTTTTGGAATCGTATTTGCCGTTTTGGCAAAATACGGTTTCCCTGTTATCATTAAGATGGTAGAAGACCGGAAGGTATATATCAACCAGTCTATTCAAGTGGCTAAGGACGCTCATGAACAGCTTTCCAAACTGAAGAGTGAGAGCGAAATTATCATTGCCAATGCGAATAAAGAACAAGGGAGAATTCTGAAAGAAACAATGCTTGAGCGCGATAAAATCATTTATGAGGCTCGCAAACAGGCAGAAGTAGTTGCTCAAAAAGAATTGGATAATGTGAAAGAGCAAATTCTGTTGGAGAAGGAGGAAGCTATTCGTGATATTCGTCGTCAAGTTGCAGTTCTGTCGGTTGATATAGCAGAAAAAGTTATTCGTAAGACAATGCAAACTGAAAAAGAGCAAATGGAAATGATTGATCGCATGCTAGATGAAGTGTTATCTTCTAAATCTTAAGTGAGGTAGTAATATGGAAGTAGGTATAATCTCAATGCGTTATGCAAAGGCACTGATTGCTTACGCCAAATCAAATGGTGTAGAAAAACGTCTGTATAAGGAGGTGTCCATGTTGGCAAGTAATTTCGAATCGTATCCAAATCTAAGGAAAGTTTTGGATAACCCAATTCTTCCAGCTGGAGAAAAGCTAAAGGTTATCACTTCGGCGGCCACGATAGACGGATCTGAAGGAATCAGTAATGAATTGTTGCGTTTTATAAGCCTTGTGCTGAAGAAACGAAGAGAAACATACTTGCAATTTATGTGCCTGATGTATCAGGATTTATATCGAAAAATGAAACACATTGGTGTAGGAAAGCTCATCACTGCAGTACCTGTAGACGAAGAGACCAGAGCCCGAATTAAAAGTTCTGCAGCTCAGCGCTTGCATGCGCGTATGGAGTTAAAGACAGTGATTGATCCGTCTATTGAAGGAGGGTTTATATTTGATATAAATGGATATCGGCTTGATGCTAGTATTGCGACTCAGCTAAAAAGGGTAAAGCGACAATTCATCGAAAAGAACAGAAGAATTGTGTAATTTACAGTTTTAATGTGATATTTTTCAAAAAAAATAAGAGAATATGTCAGAAAATATAAAAGTGAGTGAGGTTTCCGATGTATTGCGTAAGCAATTAGAGGGTATTGAAACTCATATACAACTCGATGAAGTAGGTACTGTGCTACAAGTCAGTGATGGTGTTGCACGTATCTATGGATTGAATCATGCCGAAGCCAATGAATTATTGGAATTCGACAATGGTATCAAAGCCATTGTAATGAACTTGGAAGAAGATAATGTAGGTGCTGTGTTATTGGGTCCAACAGATAAAATTAAGGAAGGGTTCACTGTTAAGCGAACAGGTCGAATTGCGTCCATACTTGTTGGCGAGAGCATGCTAGGTCGTGTCATTGATCCATTGGGGGATCCGCTTGATGGTAAAGGACGTATTGGTGGTGAGCTGTATGAGATGCCTCTGGAACGGAAAGCTCCAGGAGTTATCTTTCGTCAGCCGGTGAACCAACCTTTGCAAACTGGATTGAAATCAGTAGATGCAATGATTCCAATAGGCCGTGGCCAGCGTGAATTAATTATTGGTGACAGACAAACCGGAAAAACATCTATTGCTCTTGATGCTATTATTAATCAACGAAGCAACTATGATGCTGGAGATCCGGTGTATTGCATCTATGTAGCCATTGGTCAGAAAGCTTCTACCGTTGCTACCATCGTGAATACTCTTCGGGGGCACGGTGCTTTGGATTATACCGTTATTGTGGCTGCTACTGCAGGTGATCCTGCTGCACTGCAATACTTTGCACCATTTGCCGGTGCTGCAATTGGCGAGTACTTTCGTGATACCGGTCGTCACGCTTTAGTCGTTTATGATGACTTATCGAAACAAGCTGTATCTTATCGTGAGGTATCATTGATTCTTCGTCGTCCTTCGGGGCGTGAAGCATATCCGGGTGACATTTTCTATTTGCACTCGCGTCTGCTCGAACGTGCTGCTAAGATAATAAGCCAGCAAGAAGTGGCTTGCCAGATGAATGATCTTCCCCCTAGTTTGAAAGGAAAAGTAAAAGGAGGTGGGTCGCTAACGGCGCTACCTATTATTGAAACACAAGCAGGTGACGTTTCTGCTTACATTCCTACGAATGTTATTTCGATTACTGATGGCCAGATATTCCTTGATACAGATTTATTTAATCAAGGTAATCGCCCTGCTATTAATGTTGGTATATCTGTTTCTCGTGTGGGTGGTAATGCTCAGATTAAGGCGATGAAGAAAGTTGCTGGTACATTGAAAATTGACCAAGCTCAGTTTAGAGAATTGGAAGCATTTTCGAAGTTTAGTGGAGACATGGATCCGATAACCGCCTTGACTATTGATAAAGGACAGAAAAATGTACGTTTATTGGTTCAACCTCAATATTCTCCAATTCCAGTTGAGAAACAAATTGCTGTTTTGTATTGCGGTACGCATGGGCTGTTGAAAAATGTTCCTTTGGATAAAGTTCATGATTTTGAACAAAACTTTTTAAAATCCTTGGAGTTGAATCATCAGGTAGATGTTCTGGATGTACTGAAAAGCGGGGTTATTGATGCTGCGGTTTCAAAAGCCATTGAGGCAACAGCTGAAATGGTGGCTAAACAATTTTTGGTTTAAGAGCGCTTCTAGCTATATCTTTTTTCTCTTTTTATTTTGTCATAAAAGAAAAGTTTATTGACCAAAATCTTTGAGAAAAAGATAATTATAAAAGATAGAAACAGCTTCTTTCAAAGTCGTTTATATATAGATTAAAATTTATATAGAATTGAATGCACCATAGTTTGGTTGTGCTTCCGATCATTAAATTCTTAATCTGTATGATCTTTAAACTCTAAGATAAATTAATCATGGCTTCATTAAAAGAAATAAAATCGAGGATCAATTCGGTAAAAAGTACCCGACAGATCACATCAGCTATGAAAATGGTGGCTTCTGCAAAACTGCATAAGGCGCAGGGAGCCATTGAGAATATGTTACCTTATCAGTCGAAGTTGAATGCTATTTTGACTAACTTTTTGAGTACTGACTCTACTATTGAATCACCTTATATTGTTAGTAGGCCTGTCAATCGTGTGGCTATTGTGGTCTTTTCTTCAAATAGCTCTCTTTGTGGCGCTTTTAATGCTAATATAATCAAGCAATTTACGCAAGTTATAGACAAATATAGCAGTACTCTAGGCCGGGAGAACATTCTTATTTATCCTATTGGAAAGAAGATAGAAGTAAGTGTCAAGAAGATGGGATATACAACTAGAGGTAGTTTTCAACATTTAGCCAACAAACCTTCCTATCAGGAGGCATCTGAACTGGCTGTTCGGTTGATGGACCTCTTTGCATCTCAAGAGGTAGATAAAGTTGAACTGATTTATCATCATTTCAAATCGGTGGGAAGTCAGACCCTTAAGTACGAAGACTATTTGCCTATTGATTTGACAAGTCACAAAGTGGATGTTGAAAAGAGTAAAAGAAATATCGATTATATTGTAGAACCTTCTGCGCCGGAATTTATTACAAGTTTACTTCCTCAGGTAATTACTTTGAAGATGTATACTGCCTTAATTGATTCCAATGCATCAGAGCATGCTGCTCGCACTATGGCTATGCAGATTGCTACAGATAATGCAAATGAACTGATTCAAGATTTAACAAAACAGTACAATAAGTCACGCCAGCAAGCTATTACCAATGAACTACTTGATATCATTGGTGGTAGTATGAAATAAAATGCTTTTTAAAAAATCACGTATTTGTCCTTTCACTTTGTGAAGCGATAATACGTGATTTTTTTTATTCTTAGTAAGCATAAGGATTATAGCCTCCGCGTTGCACTTCTACACGAATCCCAAATTTCTTGTTTACTTTTAGTTCCATAGCTCCTTTAAAATAGTTCTTCTCCCAAGGCAACAGGTTATTTCCGGGTAATTTACTACCATCCGGTGCATATTGTCCATAAAGGTTTAGCCTTAAATTGCCGTTCAGCTTGATCGTACCCATTCCTAAGTTTTGAGTTGGAGATTGAAAATCGAATGTGTTATATCCGTATATCAGAGTAGGTAGGGCATCTGATGTGGCTTTTGTGAACATCCATTGAGGGGATCGGTTGAGTAGTGATTCGATGAAATTCTCCATGCTGGGAGTCGTTTTTAGCATGTCGGTGTAAGATGGTAATTGGAGTATTGGCATGCTGTATAAATTCGCATCAAGCATATAATCTCCAAAATGTTTATTGCTATCCATTTTAAGAGTGATGCTATCCGATAATACTTCCGATTGTGCCATAGTTGCCATTGATGTTGCCAACATAGCAAGAAATAAAATTATTTTTTTCATATCAGTCTATTTTTAGTTTACTATTAGTTTATAGCCGATGCCACGAACGTTGACTATTCGTATTCTCTCATCTTGTGCTAGTTTATGACGAAGCTTAGTCATAAATACATGTAAGCTGCGTGAATTAAAAAAACTATCGTCTCCCCAAAGGTCTAGTAATACATCTTGCGCATTGACTACTTGATTGCGATTTTCACAGAGACGGTGCAATATTTCAGATTCTCTGTGTGATAGTTCTTGCTTTACCCCTGCAAAGATAAGACTTTGTGTGATTGAATCGAATAAATAATTACCAATCTCAAATTTGGAACTTTTTTCTTCTTCAGAGCTATTGAATGCCTTGCCCACTAATGCTTTGATACGTACAATTAGCTCTTGCATACCAAACGGTTTTTTAAGATAGTCGTTGGCTCCAAGCTCAAATCCTTCTACTACATCGTTAATGGCAGAGCGGGCAGTGAGAAAAATTACAGGTGTTTTCTTGTCTGTCTGACGAATGCGGCGTACCATTTCAAAACCATCCATCCGAGGCATCATCACATCGGCTACCAGTACGTCCGGTCGGTGTTCAAAAAAAAGTCGCAATCCCTCTTCGCCATTGAATGCAGTGCGAATGATGAAACTTTTTTCTTCGAGAGTGTCTTTTATTATCATTGCGAGAGTATGCTCGTCTTCAACTAATAATACTTCTATTTTTTCGTTTTTCATACTGCTAATTCTCCACTTTCAAGTTTTATCGTAAAGCAACTTCCAATACCTGGCTCGCTCTCAACTGCTACTGTTCCCCCATGTTTTTCTATCATTGTTTTTACATAATATAATCCCAAACCATAGCCTTTCACATTGTGCAGATTTCCCGTTGGTACCCGATAGAATTTATCGAATATATTCTTTTGTTTTTCTTTTGGGATTCCGATACCCTTGTCTATTACTGATATTTCTACTTCTCCATTATTCTCTCGACATTCTATCGTGACTTCTGCTTTATCTGTGGAATATTTTATGGCGTTGTCTATTAGGTTACTGATAATGTTGCTGAAATGTATTTTGTCAACCATAATCTCACACTTGTCCGATTCCGGATTACAAGAAATCTTAGTCGGCTTGTCAGCTTTCATCTTGTGTTGTTCTATTAAAGGTTTTATTAACTCCTGAAGCTGTATCTTTTCCGGATGCAAACGAAAGGCTTTTCGTTGTTCCATGCTCATGGATAGAATATGCTCTACTAAACCGCTAAGTCGTTGTAATTGTTCCTGGCAGATGCGCAAATATTTGTCTCGTTGAACTTTTTCTTCAGCTTTGCTAAAATTTAGTAAAGCGTCATTAGCAGCATAAGCAACTGCTATCGGAGTTTTGAGCTCGTGCGTGATATTATTGGTGAAATCGCTTTTCATTTCCTCGAGTGTCTTCTGCCGTAAAATAGTTCGAATAAGATACCAAAAGGCGAAGCTTAGAATAATGAGAATGATGAATGAAGTAGCTAGTATACCTGCCATTTGTTGCAAAATCACTGTGTTCGTAGGTTCTGTATATACACGAAATGCGTGTGTTTTCGGTAGATCGTACACAAATTCGTGACGAATCAAATTTGTTGTATCTGCGGAAGCGGGTAGGGAAGAAGCGATGATACTATCACCTTTGAGTTTCACGATTTGTGTGTAATGTTTGATGTCTAAGTTCGATTTTATCAGGTCGCTACGTAGAATACTGTCAAAGCGAACAATATTAATCTGTTTAATTTCTTCGTCTACTGCCATGTGTAAAGCCATTTGCATTTGTGCTGCCATAACCTCTAAGGAAGAATAGTTATACCCTATATTGATGCCATCAGTCAACTTATTGTCTGATTGTACGATTCGTTCTGTTTCATATAACGCTGAATCTCTCAGGATCTTTTTCTTTATGATGGTCTGTGACGTTCTTTTAACTTCATCTTTTTTAAATGAAGTAGAACAGGAAATCTCTCCAGAAGCGTTTGCTTCTATACCTAGTTTTCTTCTTTCGTCATTTGCATTACTAATACTGTCTGCCCGCAGAAAGAGCTCAATATGGTCTGCATTTTTTATGGCAGAGAGAATGGAGATTTCCGTTTGCGACTCCATGTTGTGATACAAACTTGTGAGCCAGTATGCCTGGTAAGCAAAAATGCCCACTAAGGAAAGTATGACCAATATGGCGATATGCTTGAAAGGTAGTTTCATTTTTCGACTATCAATTGTATATGCAACAAAGATAATGAAATCGAACATTATTTATCTTTCTTGATAAGACTAAATAACACTTAGTAAGTGATTGATAACGTAATATAGCTATTATAATGTCGTACTTTGCAACAATAAAAAACAAAATACGATATGAAACGAATGTATCTTCTACTTTTCTTATTAAGCGTAATAATACCAACCGCTTTTACACAAACAATTTCTTCGGTTTCTGCCGGAAGCCCTATCCACGTGAATGATTCTGCTCATCTGTTTCTTGACAGTCTCTACATGCAATTGCCTGAAGTGATGGTAAAAGGCGAACGTCCTGTTGTGAAAGCAGAAAAAGGAAAGTTGGTATACGACTTGCCGCGTTTGGTCAGCAATCTGCCGGTAGATAATGCTTATGAAGCCATTAAGGAACTTCCCGGTATTGTGGACATGGGGGGAGGGCTGATGTTGGCCGGTACAAGTGTAACGGTAGTGATCAATGGTAAGGTAAGCACGATGAGTACCGAACAACTAAATACTTTACTGAAAAGTATGCCGGTTTCACGCATTGAGAAAGCGGAAGTAATGTATTCTGCTCCCGCTCAATATCAAGTGCGGGGGCCGATGATTAATCTGGTGCTAAAATCTGGGATTGGAGATGCTCCTTCATTGCAAGGAGAACTCTACTCCGCATGGTCACAAGAACGTTACGCAGGCTTTACGGAGCGTGCAAGCCTCCTTTATTCTTCTCCTAAATTCTCTGCTGATTTTCTCTACTCTTACAATCATAACCGCAGTTATTATGGGATAGATAAGGAGGCTTTGCATACCGTGAATAACCAAGTGTATCCGGTTAACATTCTTTCTATTGGGCGCAGTAGGGGAAACGAACATAATGCCCGATTGGGCATGGATTATAATTTTAGTAAGGATCATGCATTGAGCTTGGTTTATACTACACAGATTAATGACAATAGTATGAACAATACTTCTTCAGGCTCGGTCAATTCAAACGTAGATAGCAACGGAGATGATGCATTGCATAACGTGAAGCTTGACTATCAGGCTCCTTGCGGATTAAAAGCTGGTGCGGAATATACTTTTTATCGTGCGCCCGGAGATCAGGTATTGCATAGCACGATGGACGGAAAAGAACAAGACTTTCGCTATGAAGACATGCAACGCATCAATAAGTGGATGTTTTATGCTAAACAAAATCGTGACTTTAAGAATGGTTGGGGGCTAAACTATGGACTCAATTATACCACAGCTACTGATCATAGTTTTCAATATTATTACGATACCGAAACCGGAGAGTTACTTCCTGAAAACTCAATGAGTGCTCATCATCGTGAGCAAACGTTTAATGGATTTGCCGGATTCAATAAGAGCTTTAGTGAAAAATTTTCGATGGATGCTTCCTTGGCAGCAGAACTTTATCATACCGATGTGTGGAATGAATGGAACGTTTATCCCACGCTTAACATGAATTACACACTGGCGGCAGGACATATTCTTCAATTGGCATTTACGGCTGATAAGAGATACCCGTCGTATTGGTCGACCAACAATACAGTAGCCTATGCCAACAACTATACGGAGATTCACGGCAATCCGCTATTAAAACCTTCACGTTCTTATGAATCCAACCTTACGTATATAATGAAGAGTAAGTATGTCTTCACTGCATATTTCAATCATCAACCCGATTATTTTACACAAGTTCCTTATCAATCGCCCGAAAAACTAGTGGAAATAAATAAGTATCAGAACTTCGATTTTAGACAAGAAGCAGGTCTTCAGGTGGTGTTACCGCTTAAAGTGAAAGATCGATTAAACTCTCGCTTCATTGTGATAGGGAACTACACACGTGAGAAAGATGATGACTTTTGGGATATACCATTCGATCGCCACGCATACTCTTTTATGCTCATCATGGACAATACGCTCACAGTCTCCACCAAGCCGGATTTGAAATTTACCCTTTCCGGATTTTATCAAAATGGGACTATTCAGGGCATTTACGACCTTAGTCGCTCCGGCAACCTGGATGCTGCGCTTAAATGGACGTTTGCCAAAGAAAGAGCGCAACTTACCATTAAAGGAGGCGATCTTTTCGATACTTCGCTTATCACTCCCGAAATTCATTTTGCCAACCAAAATGTGACTAATCACTACTTGCAAAATACACGTACTTTTAGTGTGTCCTTGAGTTACAAAATAGGCGATTATAAAGAGAAGAAAAGACAAGAAGTAGATACTTCACGTTTTAAATAACTGCTTGACGGTTCGTATTCTTTTAAGATCTGTTTAATAAGAATCTGGATACAAAGCGAATGTATTGTATCCAGATTCATCGTTTATATGAGGTTTAAAGTTATAAAGCGTTATATTTATCCATATCGGACGATATTTCTATGTCTAAATGTAAGTCAGCAAATCAAATAAACAAAGTTTATTATTATTTTTGCAGCTTCAAAAATAGTAAAACCAAACCACCTCGTATGAAATCGGATATAGAGATAGCACGTACTACAGAGTTAAAGAAGATAAAGCAAGTTGCCGAAGAGATCGGTATTCCGCGAGACGAAGTCGAAAACTATGGACGTTACATCGCTAAGATACCCGAACATCTGATCGATGAAGAGAAAGTAAAGAAGAGTAATCTGATTTTGGTTACCGCCATCACTGCCACAAAGGCCGGTATTGGCAAGACAACAGTTTCCATAGGTTTGGCTCTGGGACTGAATAAGATAGGAAAGAAAGCCATTGTGGCACTGCGTGAACCTTCGCTAGGTCCTTGCTTTGGTATGAAGGGTGGGGCAGCCGGAGGCGGATACGCTCAGGTGCTTCCGATGGAGAAGATCAACTTGCATTTTACCGGTGATTTTCATGCCATCACTTCAGCACATAACATGATTTCAGCTCTGCTTGATAACTACCTCTATCAAAATCAGTCGAAAGGATTCGGATTAAAAGAAATACTTTGGCGCAGAGTGCTCGATGTGAACGACCGTTCGCTGCGTAGCATTGTTGTGGGATTAGGGCCTAAAAGCAACGGTATCACTCAAGAATCCGGCTTTGATATTACTCCTGCCTCCGAAATTATGGCCATACTTTGCCTTGCCAAAGATGTGACTGATCTTCGCCGTCGGATAGAGAATATATTACTTGGCTTCACGTATGATAACAAACCCTTTACGGTGAAAGATCTTGGAGTGGCCGGTGCTGTAGCTGTACTATTAAAAGAAGCCATTCATCCCAACTTGGTGCAAACCACTGAAAATACAGCTGCTTTTGTTCATGGTGGCCCGTTTGCCAACATAGCTCATGGATGCAACTCGTTGTTGGCTACGAAGATGGCAATGACTTTTGGTGATTATGTCATTACAGAAGCAGGTTTTGGTGCCGATCTTGGTGCCGAGAAATTTTATAATATCAAGTGTCGCAAATCAAGCCTTCAACCCCGCTTAACGGTTATCGTTGCTACTGCACAAGGATTAAAGATGCATGGTGGTGTGAGTTTAGATCGTATTAAAGAGCCCAACATAGAGGGACTTTCCGAAGGACTTCAAAATCTGGATAAACATATCCGCAACCTGCGTTCGTTTGGACAAACCATCATTGTGGCGTTCAATAAATACGCCAGTGATGCTGAAGAGGAGATTGAATTGATCCGCGTCCATTGTGCTGAACTTGGTGTAGGCTTTGCCATCAACAACGCCTTTACCGAAGGTGGAGAAGGTGCTGTAGACTTGGCTAATCTTGTGGTGGAAACCGTTGAGAAGAAACCATCTCAACCATTGAAGTTTACTTATAAAGATACTGACACCGTTCAACAAAAGATAGAAAAGGTAGCTACAGGCATTTATGGTGCCAGCATTGTAACATATAGTAGTACCGCTCGCAACATGATTAAGCAAATTGGCGAACTGGGAGTTTCTCATTATCCTGTTTGCATTGCCAAGACGCAATACTCTTTCTCCGCCGACCCCAAAATATATGGTGCGGTAAACAACTTCGAGTTTCACATCAAAGACATTGTGATAAATAATGGTGCCGAGATGATTGTGGCCATTGCGGGAGAAATACTTCGTATGCCCGGATTGCCCAAAGAGCCGCAAGCACTGCATATCGATATTGTTGACGGAAATATCGAAGGGCTTAGTTAATGATGTTTTTTTACAGTTCCATCTTTCTTCATTGAACTAACCACTTCAGCGTGTTGAATGTAGGAGATCAGCGTGTTGAATGTCCGCTTTCAACGCGCTGATCTCCTACATTCAACAACCCCCTCTCAGAAGGCTTGTAACGGCTACTTTCTCTTAATTTTAAATATTGACATATTAACTATTTGAAATGTACTAAACAACACTAAGATGCTTCTTCAAGGTTCTATTTCTATCCCCATAATGTAGTCGTTCATGTAGTATCCATTGCCAATGGGAAAATCTCCTTCGCGCATTTTCTTCATACCCATGTGTTCGTAAAACTGTATTGCTGGGTTATTCCTATTCACATTAAGTTCCATCTTACAAGGAGACGGGTGTACTTTCTTTATGTATTTAACTGCTTCATGAAACAAGAAACTGCCTGCGTGCGTACCCTGAAAAGAAGGTAAAACATAGATCTTTTGCAAATGGAAAAGATCTGCATTTTCCTGTTGAACAGATAGATAGCCGCAAACCTCACTTTCAGCGTAGGCAATGAAGTAAACGTGTCCTTCTCTCATTTGTTTGTGTACGTTTTCTGGAGAATACATCCACTCAAACATATACTCAAGCTGATCCTGAAGCAGAATCTCTCTATAGGTTTCCGGAAATACTTGGGAAGCTAATCTGTTAATTAGTAGGCAATCATCTGTTGTCGCTATTCGTGTGGTAAACATCTGCATAAGGTTTGATAACAGATGCGAATATAAGCATTATTCCTTTTTAGTATTACTTAATAGTTACTTTAAAAGTTAAATATAACAAAAATAAGGTACTATGTATAACATGGTACTAAATAATATATATATTTGCACTGTAAATATATAAAGCAATGAATGTAGATAATGTAAAATCGCAGATGCGCAAAGGGATGCTTGAATATTGCATCATGTTGCTGCTTCACAAAGAACAGGCTTATGCTTCGGATATTATTCAGAAGTTGAAAGAAGCGAAGTTGATTGTGGTAGAAGGGACATTGTATCCATTGTTGACTCGCCTTAAGAATGATGATTTGCTATGCTATGAATGGATAGAATCAACTCAGGGGCCACCTCGGAAATACTACCGGATAACGGAAAAGGGTGAGATTTTTCTTGGAGAACTGGAAGTGTCGTGGAAAGAATTAAACGAAACGGTAAATCATATTGCAAGTATTTAATCCTAATAAATAAGAAAATAAAATGAAAAAAACATTGACTGTAAACTTAGGCGGAACTGTTTTTCACATAGACGAAGATGCCTACCGATTATTGGATGATTATTTATGTAACCTTAAACTTCATTTTCGTAAACAGGAAAGTGCTGACGAAATTGTAGAAGACATTGAAAATCGGATATCCGAACTCTTTGTAGAGAAAGTCGGTACAGGAGTGCAAGTAATAAACATTGCTACTGTGGAGGAAGTGATCGCTCGTATGGGTAAGCCGGAAGAATTCTTGGGCGAGGAATCAGATGAGAAAGAAGCCGGAACAACAGATAAAACTGCCCAGACTTCTGCAAACAAAGAGACGTCAGGTACTCACAAACGTTTATTCCGTAATCCGGATGACAAAATCCTTGGTGGGGTAGTTGGGGGGCTTGCTTCTTATTTTGGATGGGATGTAACAATACTTCGTATCATTTTATTGATATTTTTAGTTTGTAGTGTCGGAACAGTCGTATCCATTTATATCGTTTGTTGGATTGTTATTCCCGAGGCATTGACGGCTGCAGATAAACTACATATGCGCGGAGAGGCTGTAACGGTTGAAAACATAGGAAAGACTGTTACTGATGGTTTTGAAAAAATAACCAATGGCGTGAATAATTATATGCGTTCAGATGAACCTCGTACCTTTATACAGAAATTGGGAGATGCGCTAGTATCCATTGCCGGAGTATTTCTAAAAGTTTGCCTGGTGATGTTGCTTTTGGTGTTCAGTCCTCTGCTCTTTGTTTTAGCCATTGTTTTTATGGCATTGGTGATAGGAGCGGTGGCTGTTGCGGTAGGCGGCGGCAGTGCACTTTATCATCTGCTTCCAGCCACGGATTGGTCACTATTTTCAGCTTCTCCGCTTGCTGTTATTGTGGCAAGTATTGCAGGTGTTATGTTGGTAGGTATTCCTCTGGCATCAATGCTTTATGCTGTGCTTCGGCTTATCTTTAAATGGGAGCCTATGGTTTCAGGCTTAAAAATGACTTTACTCATCTTGTGGGTAGTTAGTTTAGCTACTTTTGTGCTTTGCTTCTCTCAAATGAACTGGAATATACCTTATCTGAATGATGCAGTATTTTATACTTCTATTTGGTAAATAGAGCTTTTAGTTGATTTTATAGGATAAAAGAAATGCGCCCTTTTTGTATGTTGGGGCGCATTTCTTTGTTTATAATTAAATTTATTTTCTAAGTTTTAGTATCCACTTGGCTATTTGCAAGCCCTGCGGAGTGTATTTCTGCAGACTTTCTCTGGCTTGCTCTACAATCTTGGGCGATGTCCCTGTCTTATGATCTAAAATGTATTGAGCATATTCCATGCTATATTCGGGATGTCCTTGGAAGGAAAGAATATGATCGCCAATTAAAAAGGCCTCATTTTCGCAAAAATCACTTGTGGCTATCAGTTCTGCCTCAGGAGGTAGTTGCACAACCTGATCATTGTGATTATAATGAAGACGCATTTCTTTGTCCGGAAAATACTCGAACCCCTTGGGATGCAACACTTTAGAAACCCTTATCCCTGTGCCCCATCCTTTAGTCGATGGTTCAACTTTACCACCTAAGGCTTGTGCAATGACTTGATGTCCAAAGCATACACCTGCCATCGGAGCCTTTGCGGCATCGGCTTGGCGAATAAACTCCAATAGTTTTTTTATCCATGGATCGTCTTCATACGCTCCTGCCCGGCTTCCGGTAATGAGGCAAAGCTCATTCTTCTTAAATTCTTTAGGAAACTCACCTTTCTGAACGTCGAATAGCTGGTACTCGATATCCATTTCTACTTCATTAAACAGATCGTAAAACAGGGTAGGAAAGCTTTGGATGAAGTCGGGTAATATGTCTTCAAACCAATCACATACAAGAATATTTATTTTCATAATCGTTTTATTTTTTCAACCATTTATCTAACCATTCGAAGAAAGTGCGTTGCCACAATATTCCATTTTGTGGTTGCAATACCCAATGATTTTCATCGGGATAGATGAGCAATTCGGCGGGTATCCCTCGCAATACGGCGGCATTGAAAGCCGACATACCTTGTGAAGCAAGTATGCGATAGTCTTTTTCACCGTGAATGCAGAGAATGGGGGTATCCCATTTATCAACAAATTTATGGGGAGAGTTGGCAAACGTACGTTGTGCTGTAGCGTTATTCTTATCCCAGTAAGCGCCACCCATGTCCCAATTGGCAAACCACATCTCTTCTGTTTCAAGATATTGCATCTCCATATTGAAAATGCCATCATGAGCAATGAAAGCCTTGAATCGTTTGTCGTGATGACCAGCTAGCCAATAAACGGAGTATCCTCCAAAACTGGCGCCTACACAACCTAAGTTATCTTTGTCAACGAAAGGTTCTTTGCTCATCTCGTCTATGGCAGTCAGATAATCTTTCATACACTGTCCGCTATAGTCACCACTGATTTGTTCGTTCCACTCTTTTCCGAATCCGGGAAGTCCGCGGCGGTTAGGAGCCACAATGATATAATCGTGAGCTGCCATCATCTGGAAGTTCCAACGGTATGACCAGAATTGGCTGACAGGGCTTTGAGGACCACCTTCACAATAGAGTAGGGTGGGGTATTTTTTGTTCGGATCGAATTTGGGAGGATAAATGACCCATGTCAACATCTGTTTGCCATCAGTGGTCGTCATCCATCGTTCTTCCACTTTGCCCATCTCCACCTGATCATAGATCGACTTGTTCTCAAACGTCAGTTGCGTGGCTTTACCTTTCAAGTCAACGCTATATACTTCATCAGCCATACTCATCGAGTGTCTTTTGGCAATGAGGTTCTTACCGCATAGAGCAATCGAGCCATAGTCATGTACACCTTCTGTTAGCGGCTTCACGGAATTATCTTTCAGATTGAGGGAATAAATCTGAGAGGTAGCATGCCACACACCCGTGAAATAAATCTTTTTAGCGTCGCTGCTCCAACAGAATCCATCAACATTGGAGTCAAATGCTTTGCTGACAAAACGTTTCTCGCCCGTCTCCAGATTCATCACAAAAAGACGGTTTTGGTCAGACTCATATCCATCGTGTTCCATACTGAGCCAAGCAATACTTTTTCCATCGGGCGAATATTGTGGATTGGTATCATATCCCATCATGCCTTCGCTGATGTTCTTTGTCTCCTTCGTTTTCAGGTCGTAGATATAGATGTCTGAATTAGTGGACAGCGCATAATCTTTTCCGGTTTTCTTGCGACAAGTGTAGGCTACTTTATCGGAAGTGTTATTCCAAGCCAACTGTTCAATGCCACCAAATGGTTTCATGGGACTTTCATAAGGTTCCCCTTCAAGCACATCTGTTATGTTTTGCAAAGACGAACCGTCAAAGTCGGCAACAAAAGGATGTGGAGCAGTTGTCACCCATTCGTCCCAATGTTTATACATCAAGTCGGTTACGATAATCCCCGTAGCTTTGGGAAGATCCGGATATTTATCAACAGTGCCCTTAATCGTCTTCACTTGTGCGATGAATAACACTTTCTTCCCGTCAGGAGAGATTGAGAATCCTTCAATATCTCCCTCATAGTTTGATAACTGCTTCCGTTCGCTTCCGTCTGCATTAATCTCCCACAGTTGACTGCTTCCGCTTTCCCTGCTTAAGAAAGCAATTTTGCTTCCTCCTTTAATCCAAGCTGTTTCATTCTCAGAAACTTTGGTAGAAGTGATTCGTTTATTTTCGCTTCCATCAGCATTCATGACAAAAACCTCACGGTTGCTCTTATTCTCAGCTACACTATAATAACCCACAGTATAAACTATTTTTTTTCCATCGGGCGAAACGGAAACTCCACCTATACGTCCCATGGCCCAGAGAGCCTCGGGGGTCATTCGTTTTCCTTCAATCTTGATTTCCGATTTTCCGATAAGTGCTTGCTCTGCTTGTACGGCCGCATGGGTTGAACAAACAGACAACGTCATTGCTGCCGACATCATCATTACGTTTACAGATTTCATACTTATTTATTTTATCATTGATTTTTTTCTCGTAGTGCAACAAAGATACAATATTATTTTATGGATAAAAAACTCCGCCCGATGAAATAAAGACTTCATCGGGCGGAGTGATATAGATAATCGTAAAAACTTTATGTATCTAAGAATAGCAGAAGCTTTCCAGCATGTTTTTACGGCATTTACTTTTTATTTTTCGAACGTTCGCTTGCCATGCGCTGCTGTTCTTTTTGCATATTCTCCAAGCGAGCAGCAAATCCTGTTTTCTTCTTTGGTTTTGCTTTTTTCACTTCCAGTTGAGCAAGCAACTTATCTTCATCGGTAACTTTGCGAAGAACAATCATGGTGATGACACTAATCAAAGTTGAGATAAAATAATAATAATTCAAACCAGCAGGATAATCGTTTAGAACGAATAGGAACATAAGCGGCATCAAATACATCATCCATTTCATTGCTGCCATTTGTTGCTGTCCGGTATCTTGCTGAGACATTGTGAATTTTGTATTCAAGATGTTTGTCACTGTCATCAGTAAACAGAATAAGCTTAGGTGATTCCCCATAAATGGAATATGGAACGGGAACGTCACAATGGCATCGTAGGTTGAAAGATCATCAGCCCACAAGAAACTCTGTTGACGTAACTCAATAGCACTAGGCACAAACATGAATAAAGCCATCAGAATAGGAAATTGCAGCAACATTGGTAAGCAACCACCCATAGGGCTTACTCCATATTGGCTATAGAGTGACATCACCTCCTGTTGCTTCTTCATGGCATCCTCCTGTTTTGGATATTTCTGGTTGATAACATCTATTTGAGGCTTCAATACACGCATCTTAGCGGACGATAAGTAAGTCTTCCAAGTAGCAGGGAACACAACAATTTTCACAATGATTGTCATTAACAAGAGAACAACCCCCATACTTAATCCCCAGCTGGAAAGCCAATCAAAGATATTAATTGTAAACCATTTATTGATAGAACGTACAACGGGCCATCCGAGATATACCAGATTATCAAGTTCCCACTTATCAGCGCGTCCTTTATCGTATGACTTTAAAGTCTTATAATGATTGGGGCCGAAGTAAAGATGCAATTGGGTGGGTTCGGCACCTTTGGGGTCAAAGAAGGTACTCATTTGAGATGAATAACTTTTCAAATAGCCGCTGCCTTCCTTTTCGATCTTTGTTTTTAATATATTTTTGTCGAAGTCTTTATCGGCAATAATGACAGAAGAGAAAAATTGATTTTTATAGCCAATCCAATCCAAGCGTTCCGCAACTGTTTTCTCTTCATCTTTTGCAGCAGAGAGGTTGTCGGAGCTATTGCCTGCATATTTGTATGTCAGATCCGATAAGCGATTCTCGTAAGTAAATCCACGTTCCAGTTGACGAGCACGTTGGGACCATTCCATATCTACATAATGCGTAGTAGACGAAAGTATATTATCCATGCCTACAGCTTTGATAGAAAAATCTACCATGTAGTTGTTTGCATGCAATGCATAAGTAAAGTCAATGTAGCTAGCACTATCAGCAGCCAATCGCATGGTAACGCTACTATCCGTACGATTCACAGCTTCAAAGAAATAATTTTGTGTTTGGAGGGCTTCTTTTTTATTATAAAAATTGAAGTTCATTGTAGCATCATCACCAGCGAAAAGAATCAACGGCTTTTTATCCTGTCCTTTATACTTTTTTAGTAAGGCTGAGTTTACGTACCCACCCTTATTCGTAATCGTGACTTTAAGCAAATCATTTTCGATAGTGGTCACTTCTTCTTGTCCCTTGCTTGCATTATGAAAGACAGAAGTTGAGTCCAGTACTACCTCTTCTTCTTTCTCATTGGCCAAAGCAGCTGTAGTTTTCGCTTTAAGTGATTCTTCGTGCTGTTGAACAATAGCAATAGAGTCATTGTATCGCTTCAATGCGGCTTCTTCTTCTGAACTAGGTCGGCTCAGATAACTGAAACCTATGAGCAAAATACCAATTAAAACCAGACCTGTTATGGTGTTTTTATCCATAAATAATTTATTATAATATTATGTTATTTTATTTATCGATTGCTGCTTTGATGAAGGATACGAATAACGGATGTGGGTGCAGCACCGTACTACTATATTCCGGATGAAATTGTGTGCCCAGATACCATTTTAAAGTCGGTATTTCGACGATTTCAACCAAATCAGACTCGGGGTTTATGCCGACACATTTCATGCCATTGTCTTCAAACTGCTTGCGATAATCATTGTTGAACTCATAACGGTGGCGATGACGTTCTTGAATATGTTCTTGCTTGTAAGCTTCGTATGCTTTGGAGTTCTTATTAACAATGCATTCGAAAGCTCCTAGTCGCATCGTACCACCCATGTTGGTTATCGCTTTTTGTTCTTCCATAATGTCGATAACGTTATATTTAGTCTTTTCATCAAACTCTACAGAGTTAGCATTTTCATATCCCAGCACATTTCGTGCAAACTCAATAGCGATGCATTGCATACCTAAACAAATACCAAATGTAGGGAAGTTATGCTCGCGTGCAAATTTAGCCGCTACGAATTTTCCTTCAATACCTCTTGAACCAAATCCCGGACAAATAACAATGCCGTCTGTATGGGCTAACTTTTCTTCAACGTTTTCCGGGGTTAGTTGTTCAGATTGAACATACTCTATTTTAAGTTTTCTATCGTTGTAAGTGGATGCTTGCGAAAGCGATTCAAGTATTGATTTGTATGCATCCTGCAATTCTACATACTTACCTACTAAAGCAATTGTAACTTCTTCTGTGGCATTGGCCCGTCTATTAAGGAACTCTTTCCATGAATCTAATTTTGGCTTATCACCGATAGGCAGTCCCATTTTTCTCAAAATTGTTTCGTCGAGCCCTTGTTCTTGCATCAACAATGGAACTTCGTATATAGTAGAAGCATCAATCGATTGAACGACGGCACTTTCTTCAACATTACAAAATAGCGCAACTTTTTTGCGAAGGTTCATACTTAGGTCGTGTTCCGTACGAAGGACCAAAACATCCGGTTGAACTCCCAGAGATTGCAACTCTTTCACAGAATGTTGTGTCGGTTTTGTCTTCAGTTCTTTGGCTGCTGCCAAGAAAGGAACATACGTAAGATGCACACAGAGCGCATTCTGTCCTAGTTCCCACTTCAACTGACGGATACTTTCCAGATATGGCAATGATTCAATATCGCCTACCGTTCCACCAATCTCTGTAATGACAAAGTCGAATTTGTACTTGTTGCCCAGTAACTTAACATTTCGTTTAATCTCATCTGTGATATGAGGTATTACTTGAATTGTTTTACCCAAATAATCACCTCTGCGTTCTTTGTCGATTACACTTTTATAAATGCGTCCGGTTGTAATGTTGTTAGCTTTCGTAGTTTGAATTCCCAAAAAACGTTCGTAGTGACCTAGGTCGAGATCAGCCTCATGACCGTCAACTGTCACATAACATTCTCCGTGCTCATAAGGGTTTAATGTTCCCGGGTCAATATTGATATACGGGTCAAATTTTTGGATGGTTACGTTATAACCTCTTGCTTGCAGCAATTTACCGATGGAGGATGAGATAATGCCTTTTCCAAGAGAGGAAGCTACACCACCGGTGACGAAAATATACTTTGTTTCTCCCACAGCTATACTGTTTTAATTAGTTGTTTACTACTCGTAAGCTAAGACTTAAAAAGCGCAAAATTATAAAAAAAAGAGGAAGAACATGGCTTTGATCGAACAAATTATTAAAAAAAAGCAATTAATCTAAGAATAGCTAAGGGGTGATAATTTTATTTTGTTATCTAAAGATTTAGATGTATTTTTGCCCAAAACTCGAATATATATGAAGAATATTTATATACTTTTAGTCTTATCAATTGTTTTTTCTTCATCAGTTGCAGCACAACGCACTTATAAAACTGCTAAAAGTCGTACTACAAGAAGTCTTGATATCACAGGAAAAGACAGTACCCACAGCTTATTATACCAACATTATTTCGGACAATTAGATTCACTGAATAATGATACAGTGCCGATGCGGTTTATTGAATCAAACCCAAATTATTATCGATTGTTTGTTCCCATAGCTTATTATTATTCGCCCATCAGACAGGCTTCCGAAATGAAATGGACTTTTCAAATGCCTAGTACTTTGCCGGATATAGGATCGGGGCTTCTTACTTATAATGAAAGCACTTTTTCTAAAACAGAACGTGCGAACCGTATGGTAAATGACGTTTTGCTAAAGTTATATGTAACTCATCCTGAAGTTGTTACTACTACTGAGAAGAGCATTATGAAAAGGAAAGTGTTTCGTGAAGATGTGAAAGTGAGAATGTCTTCTGAAGCTAAAGTGATGAAACTTTTTAAGCCAGAGAGAGTAAAGGAAGATGTTGGAAGAGCTGAAATGTTTATCCGTAAACCGAATTGGTGGGCTACGGGCGGTAGTGGGTCTTTACAATTGAGCCAGAACTATATCTCGGATAATTGGTACAAAGGAGGGGAAAGTGCAAATTCAGGTTTAGGAAATTTGCAATTGTATGCTAACTATAATGATAAAGAGAAAGTTCAATTTGAGAACCTATTTGAGGCTAAGATAGGTTATAATTCAGTATCTTCTGATACTATACACAAATACAGAGTTACCACAGATGTACTGCGCCTTTATAGTAAATTGGGTATTCAAGCTACTACTAAGTGGTATTATACGGTCTCCGGAGAAATAAACACTCAGTTCTTCCATAACTATTCAACAAATAGCACTGAAGTAGTTTCTGCATTCCTGGCCCCTGCCAATTTTATACTCAGTGTCGGTATGGACTATAAAGTTAAGAGTAAGAAAGTAAATCTTTCAGTTCTTATGTCTCCACTTTCTTATAATCTGCGTTATGTTGGCAATGATGAGGTGGATGAAACGAATTTTGGGTTGGATGAAGGAAAAACGGTACTTCATACTATCGGTTCTAAGGTTGAAACCACTTTGGCGTGGACAGTGAACTCTTCTGTGACATTTAATTCACGATTGTATTATTTTACAAATTATAAAAAGGTAGAGGCGGAATGGGAAAATACATTTAACTTTGTTTTAAATCGATATTTGTCGACTAAGCTTTTTGTACATGCTCGCTATGATGATGGCTCTACTCCTAGTGAGGGTTCCAGTTACTTTCAATTAAAAGAATTGCTTAGCTTTGGTCTAAACTATACGTGGTAAAAAGATAGCGATGCTGTTTATCTAAATAATGGACGACCAAGAATCATTAACACTAAATAAAAGCTTTTTGTTCGAGTAAATATCTATTGGATTCAGCATTTCCATCTGACGCTAAATTGATTAATTAGATGTCTTTTTGATATTTAATAACTTGTTTTTGTATTCAAATAAAGATTTAATTCTTTGTTTGGATACTTTTTTTTTGTATAACCCATGGTTTTAGAATAAAAAAAAGCATTTTATACAATATAAAAAACAGCTGAACGCTTCGTAGTTTCCGAATTATAATTAAATTTGCCTCGATTTGTAATGTTGACTTTGCAAAAATGGTAGATACGATCAAACATCAAGGTATTGTGGAAAACATAATTGGCACTCAAGTTTTTGTGAGAATTGTCCAGACGACAGGCTGTACTTCGTGTAGTGCTAAAGGTTATTGTTCTTCTTCTGAGAGCAAGGAGAAGGTTATTGAAATTACTACTTCACCAGAGACTTTTTTTAAGATTGGCGACAGAGTTACCGTAATTGGTGAAACTTCTATGGGGATGATGGCTGTACTTTGGGCTTTTATTATTCCGTTCATGTTATTAATTACTTTTCTATTTACTCTCATGTTTATAACGAGTGGCAACGAATTATTGTCTTCCTTGCTTTCCCTCACTTTTCTAATACCTTATTATCTTATTTTATGGATGAATAAGGAAAAGATGAAGAAGATATTTTCATTTACTATAAAACCAATAAAATAACTAATTTATGAATTTGATTCTGATGGCAGTGATTTCATTGGGGGCTATTGCGCTTATTTCAGCCGCAATATTATATATTGCTTCCAAAAAATTTGCTGTGTATGAAGATCCTCGCATTGCCAAGGTTTCTGAGGTATTGCCTCAAGCCAATTGCGGAGGTTGTGGTTATCCTGGGTGCAGTGGATTTGCTGATGCTTGTGTGAAAGCCGATTCACTTGATGGCAAATTTTGTCCGGTAGGCGGACAACCAGTAATGATAGAAGTGGCATCTATCCTTGAACTTAATGCTGAAGCTGCAGAGCCAATGATTGCAGTGGTGAGATGCAACGGAACTTGTGAGCACCGTCCTCGTCTTAACATGTATGACGGTGCAAAGAGTTGCGCTATTGCCGCTTCTCTTTATGGTGGGGAAACCGGCTGTAGTTATGGTTGTTTAGGTTGTGGCGATTGCGTTGAAGTATGTCCGTTTGATGCTATTCATATGAATTCCGAAACTGGCTTGCCTGAGGTCGATGAAGATAAATGCACCGCTTGCAATGCATGTGTTAAAGCTTGCCCGAAGATGCTTATTGAGCTTCGCGCTAAAGGGAAGAAATCTCGTCGTGTTTATGTATCTTGTATGAACAAGGACAAAGGTGCACTTACACGCAAATCATGCGATGTGGGTTGTATAGGTTGTAGCAAGTGTGTGAAAGTTTGTCCTTTCGAAGCTATAACGGTAACCAATAATCTTGCTTATATTGACTATGACAAATGCAAATCGTGTCGCAAATGCGTAGAAGTTTGCCCTCAACATACTATTATTGAGGTTAATTTTCCTCCTCGTAAGCTCAAAGAAGAGGTTCTGGAAATGGCTTCAATTGCTGAAGCATAATTCATAATTAAATGAATCATAAATAGATTAAATATATAAATGTATGTTGAAGACATTTTCAATTGGTGGAATTCATCCACACGAAAATAAACTTTCAGCGCATCAGCCTATCCTAACAGCAGCTATTCCTGAGAAGGCTGTTATCTTATTGGGACAACACATTGGTGCTCCGGCTAAACCGGTTGTCGTCAAAGGAGACGTTGTGAAAGTAGGAACAAAAATTGCCGAAGCAAACGGATTTGTTTCAGCTGCCATTCATTCTTCCGTAAGTGGAAAAGTGACTAAAATAGATGCGATTGTTGATGCGAGCGGTTATGCGAAACCAGCTATCTTCATTGACGTGGAAGGTGATGAATGGGAAGAAACGATTAATCGCACGACGGCATTAGTAAGTGACTGCAACCTCACAGCTGAAGAAATTGTGAAGAAAATTGCAGAAGCAGGTATTGTTGGCCTTGGCGGAGCTTGTTTTCCTACACAAGTAAAATTATGCCCTCCTCCTGCATTTAAAGCCGAATGTTTGGTAATCAATGCTGTGGAGTGTGAACCTTATCTTACGGCCGACCACCAACTGATGTTGGAACATGCCGAAGAAATTATGGTGGGAGTGTGTATCTTGATGAAAGCGGTAAAAGTAAATAAGGCGTTTATCGGTATTGAGAACAATAAACAGGATGCCATCCAACTAATGACTAAGGTTGCTTCACGCTATGCCGGAATCAACGTTGTACCTTTGAAAGTGAAGTATCCGCAGGGAGGTGAGAAGCAGTTAATAGATGCTATCATTTCTCGTCAGGTAGGTAGTGGTGCGCTTCCTATCTCTACCGGAGCTGTTGTTCAAAATGTAGGAACTGCGTTTGCTGTGTACGAAGCGGTACAAAAAAACAAGCCTCTTTTGGAACGTGTGATAACTGTAACCGGTAAGTCCCTGGCCAAACCATCCAACTTTTTAGCTCGTATTGGCACTCCTATGAAGCAGCTGATTGAAGCTTGTGGCGGATTACCCGAAGATACGGGAAAGATTATAGGAGGTGGCCCGATGATGGGTAAGGCACTTGTAAATACAGATGTTCCTACAGTCAAGGGTAGTTCGGGTATTTTGATTATGACAAATAAAGAGTCTAAACGTGGAGAAGTTCGTAATTGCATACGTTGTTCAAAGTGCGTTAGTGTTTGTCCTATGGGTTTAGAACCCTATTTGCTTGGTGCATTGGCTGAAAATGTAGATTTCGAGAGAATGGAAAAAGAAAAAATCATGGATTGTATTGAGTGTGGCTCTTGCCAATTCACTTGCCCCACAAACCGCCCTTTGCTCGATTACTGCCGTTTGGGCAAGTCGAAAGTAGGTACAATGATTCGTGCACGACAAGCTAAATAATAACGAAGTATGGAAAATAAATTAATAATATCACTTTCTCCGCATATTCATAATGGAGATAGCGTTGAAAAGAACATGTATGGAGTGCTTATTGCACTTGTTCCTGCTTTCATCGTATCGCTTATTTACTTTGGGTTGGGTGCCCTCGTTGTCACAGTTACTTCCGTTATTGCTTGCTTATTCTTTGAATGGGCCATTGGCAAATACATCATGAGGCGTGAAAATTCAACCATTTACGATGGGTCGGCCGCTATTACAGGTGTTTTGTTGTCATTTAACTTACCTTCGAATCTACCTGTTTGGATTATTATTCTCGGAGCTTTGTTTGCCATTGGGGTGAGTAAGATGTCGTTTGGCGGATTAGGTAACAATCCTTTCAATCCGGCTTTGGCAGGACGTGTTTTCCTGTTGCTCTCTTTTCCTGTTCAGATGACCACATGGCCAAAAATTGGGCAGTTGACTTCATACATTGATGCTGAAACAGCTGCTACGCCACTTTCTATTATGAAAGGAGTTATTAAAGGAGCTCCCGGATATTCACTCGATCAACTTCCCGATGCTTTTAATTTGTTTATCGGTAACAATGGAGGTTGTTTAGGGGAAGTAAGTGCAGCCGCTTTGCTCATCGGTCTGATATATATGTTAATGAAGAGAATCATCACTTGGCACATACCGGGCTCCATTCTCATTACAGTTACTGTTTTCTCCGGAATCATGTATTTAGTGAATCCTCAGATCTATGTATCACCTGTAACCCAATTGCTTTCGGGTGGACTGATGCTGGGTGCTATATTTATGGCAACAGACTATGTCACTTCACCTATGACGAATAAGGGAATGCTGATATATGGAACTTGTATAGGTCTTCTGACAGTTATTATTCGTCTTTTTGGAGCCTATCCCGAAGGAATGTCATTCGCCATTCTTATCATGAACGCCTTCACTCCGTTAATTAATACATATTGCAAACCTAAACGCTTTGGGGAGGTGGCAAAGAAGAAATGAAAAAATTAGAATCATCTCTAAAGAATATGTTGCTGGTACTCACAGGAGTAACAGCCTTATCGGTTGCTTTATTGGCCTATGTGAATGAATTGACCAAAGAGCCAATCGCCAATGCTAACGCTAAAGCGCTCAATGAAGCATTAAAGAGTGTAGTACCATCGTTTACTAATAATCCGGTGGCTGAGTGTGATACCATTTTCAGTGAAAAAGACGGTAAGAAGATTGTCGATTTCATCGTCTATCCGGCTAAAGATGGAGAAAAAGTTGTTGGTACTGCAGTAGAATCAAAATCACTTGGTTTTGGTGGAGAACTGAAGGTGCTTGTTGGTTTTGATGCGGAAGGAAAAATCTACAACTACTCTTTATTGGCGCACTCTGAGACTCCGGGCTTAGGTTCAAAAGCTGCCGATTGGTTTAAAGAAGGTGGTAAAGGAAGTATCAAAGGAATGAATCCCGGTGAAAAACCTCTGGCAGTGAGCAAAGATGGTGGTGAGGTAGATGCTATTACCGCATCGACTATCACATCCAGAGCCTTCTTGAAAGCAGTGAATGCCGCTTATGAAGCTTATAAAGGAAATGGCTCTACTAATGCCACTTCAGGTGCTACACAACATGTTGAACACACTGACTCTGTCAGTGCTAATTAATAAAGGAGTATTGAATATGAATAACTTTAAAGTATTGATGAACGGGATTGTGAAAGAGAATCCCACGTTTGTGCTCCTGCTTGGTATGTGTCCCACATTGGGAACAACCTCTTCTGCCGTTAATGGTATGGGCATGGGGCTTGCTACAGCATTTGTGCTTATTTGCTCCAATGTGGTAATATCGAGCATAAAGAACTTGATTCCTGACATGGTGCGCATTCCCGCATTTGTAGTCGTTATAGCTTCATTTGTAACCTTGTTGCAGATGGTTATGCAAGCTTATGTGCCCGCTCTTTATGCCACTTTGGGGTTATTTATCCCATTGATTGTTGTAAACTGTATTTTGCTGGGCCGTGCAGAGGCTTTTGCTGCTAAAAATAATCCATTGGCTTCTTTGTTTGATGGTGTCGGAATGGGTTTGGGTTTTACTATTGCACTAACGCTTTTGGGAGCTATTCGCGAACTACTAGGCACCGGAAAAGTCTTCAATTTCATTATTTTCCCTGAAGGATATGGCATGCTTGTCTTCGTTCTTGCGCCGGGAGCTTTTATTGCACTTGGCTACCTTATTGCTTTAATTAACCGCTTGAAGAAAGCCTAATCGTTTAAATTCAAAATAGTATGGAATATATATTGATATTCATTTCGGCAATTTTTGTGAATAACATTGTGTTGTCTCAGTTCCTAGGCATTTGCCCCTTCCTGGGAGTGTCTAAGAAGGTAGAAACAGCACTAGGCATGGGTGCTGCGGTTGCTTTTGTATTAACAATAGCTACCATCGTAACATTCCTGATACAAAAGTTTGTTCTCGATGCCTTTGGTCTGCAATATTTGCAAACGATTACTTTTATCCTTGTTATTGCTGCCTTGGTACAGATGGTAGAGATTATCCTAAAGAAAGTTTCTCCCGCACTTTATCAGGCACTAGGGGTCTTTCTTCCGTTGATCACAACTAACTGCTGCATTCTTGGTGTGGCTATCCTGGTTATTCAAAAAGACTTCAATTTGCTTACAGGCGTAGTTTATGCTTTCTCCACTGCATTAGGTTTTGGATTGGCTTTGGTTATTTTTGCGGGACTTCGTGAACAGATGAGCTTGGTAAAGATTCCTAAAGGAATGGAGGGTACACCAATAGCACTTATTACGGCAGGTCTCCTTGCCATGGCATTTATGGGATTCTCCGGCGTTGTATAATTATAGCTTTAAAAGATTTCTATCCGAAGTTGTATAGCAATATATACAGGATAGATAAGAGAGATTCAAGAAGAGGGTGTAGAAAAGTCTACGCCCTCTTTTAATAAGTAATAGAAATCGTTCTTTTAATCCCAAAAAGCATAAAAATGGTGAACAGGCCCGTGTCCTTTACCTATTTTATAAGCAGCTCCACTTTCAATCGCTTTTGTAATATACTCCTTAGCACATCTCACAGCATCGTTCAGCGGTAATTGATGTGCCAGAAAAGAGGCAACAGCAGACGATAGAGTACATCCTGTGCCATGCGTGTTGCGAGTTTCTATTCTCTTCGATGAAAGTTCGATCACTTCATCTTCCTCCGCATTATAAAATATATCAATCAATAAATCATCCGTCAAGTGTCCGGCTTTAAGTAGTACAGACACTTTTCCGTTGCATGAGAGTGCCTTGGCAGCCTCGGGCAATTCCTCCTGAGAAGTAATCTTCTTGCCTAATAAAATCTCTGCTTCGGGAATGTTAGGAGTAATCACTCTGGCAAAAGGTATCAGCTCATTCTTCAATGTACTGATTGCTTCTTCTTGCAGCAGACTGTCGCCTGACGTTGCTACCATTACGGGGTCGAGTACTATGTTGCGAACTGAATAGGCGGCTAGTGTTTCTCTGACACTTCGAATCAACTCCGACGAGTGTAGCATACCAATCTTGATGGCATCTGCACCTATGTCGTCTAATACAGATATGATTTGCCCTCGTACGAAAGAAATAGGAATGGGATGTACACCGGTTACGCCCACTGTGTTTTCGTCGACAACTGCTGTTATGGCCGACATGCCATAACAGCCACATGCCGACATCGTTTTTAAATCAGCTTGCACTCCGGCGCCTCCACTAGGATCACTTCCGGCAATGGTGAGAACTCGTTTATATTGCTTCATAATTATATGGGTTATCGTTTTAATTTCGTTCTTAGCATTCGGGCCGCTGCGCATGGGTTTGTTGCAGACATGATTTCGGATACTACAGCTATCCCATCTGCTCCCGCATTGTAAACAGCGGCTGCATTGTTGGCATGAATACCTCCGATGGCCACTGCTTTGTGTTTGCAAATTTGTTTAACTTGTCGGATACCTTCTAGGCCAAAGGGTAGGAGAGTGTCCGTTTTAGTTGGAGTGCTAAATATTGGTGATATGCCGATGTAATCAACATCCAGTTCATTGGCAAGATTTGCCTGCTCCAATGTCTCAATAGAAAGCCCAATGATTTTGTCATATCCCAGCATTTTTCGGGCAACTTTGTAAGGCATGTCACTCTGGCCGATGTGTACTCCATCAGCATTACAAGCAATCGCAATGTCCAATCGGTCGTTAATAATCAGAGGTACTTTGTATGGAGCAAGTAATTGTTTCATGCGTACTGATAGTTGATAGAATTCAAGTGTCGCACAATCTTTTTCTCGTAGTTGAATCATTGTAACGCCTCCATTTACGGCTTCTTCTACCACTTCCTCAAGAGGCCTGCCAAGCGACAGTCGTCGATCAGTAACTAAGTACAGGGATAAATCAAATATCGGCATAACTTATCGTTTTAGGTTTGTAGAAAGCACTTCCGTGTTGAAGTTGCAAAGCTCATCCAAAAATAACAGTTGCATGCTACCATTGCCCGAAGCTTTAGCGGCTGCAATTTCTCCGGCTATACTCATCACTGCCATAGCGTGCGTTGCTGCTTCCAGGTAATTGCTGTTAATTGCAGCAAAGGCAGCAGTAATAGCTGTGGCTGTACATCCCATTCCCGTCACACGAGCCATTAGCGGGCTACCATTGGTTACTACTTCGGTCTCTTTTCCATTAGTAATATAATCGGTAGGGCCACTTATAACAACGACTGCTCCGGTTTCAGTAGCAAGTTGTTTAGCCGATTGCAGAGCACTATCCGAGGAATCTCGGCTATCGACACCTTTGGTACTAATGGCATCATTTACCAGAGCCATAATCTCCGAGGCATTCCCCCTGATGATAGACGGTTTCACTGTCTCAAGTAGCTGCTTGCAAACCTTTGTTCGATAAGAAGTTGCTCCTGCGCCAACGGGATCGAGTACAATCGGAATACCTTTTTGCTTAGCTGCTTTCCCTGCTGTTATCATACTTTCTACCCAATCGGCATTTAGTGTACCGATGTTAATGACTAATGCCGATGCTATTTGCACCATTTCTTCCACTTCCTCAATCGCATGAGCCATTACAGGTGATGCTCCTATTGCCAATAGCGCATTTGCTGTATTGTTCATCACCACAAAGTTGGTTATGTTGTGTATTAGTGGAGATTGTTGCCGAACCAGGTCAAAATCTCTCTGTAAACTTTGAATGTTTATCATCTTACGAGTTTTTTAATTAAATACAAAAAGGCCGCTTCGTGTTAATACAACGAAACGGCCTATATCTTATCATACATTGATAACTTAACTATTACCGAATTCCTACGCTGTTATTACACATTTCAGGTTCAATGGGTATGATCTCAGCTCATTACGTTACGAGCACCCCTACAGTATATCGCAAATGTATGCAGAATCTTTTAAATAAAAAACCTATTCTGCTTTAAATATCCTTGTTTTTTCTACATTTAGTAGCTTTTATTTTCTATTTATTTTTTGTTATTATTCCACTTAATTTTCGGTCAATATTCTACCTTTGTTTATCTAATCAAATGTGAAGAAGTTATGGCTGATAATTATTTGGAAAAACAAAGTGAGGAATATCAAGCTCGGAAAGCGGCTTGGGAGAAAGAACGTAAACTAGGAATAAGAAAACCGATTATCCCTTCTGTGCCCAAAACAGAACAACCCGATAAATCTACTGTGAAAACTGGTGAGAAAAGTGATTAAACAGATTTACGTTTTATGTTACAAATACTCTTGTTTTTCACTGCTTTTAGAGGCAAAAATAGGGTTCAAGAGGTTCAAGGTTCACCTATGTACCTATGCCCCTCCCCCTCTAGCTTGTATTATTAGGTTAATTGATTGATAATCAATAGATTAATATTTTTAGTATTTGCATCTGTTAACAGCTTTGTCTTTTGCTGAGGTACTGAAAGTGAACCCTGATGAGCTCGTTTTGCTGTAAGTAAAATAAGAAGTCAACTTAATTATATTCGTAATAATATCTATCATCAAATATGATCCGGTAAACTAAATAAAGTGTGGGGCTCATTTCGGCAATGGTAGATAGAGATGCTCAAAAGAAAAGCTACAATATCTTCTAAGTGAAAGTTTTATTCGCCTCACAGATATGGCTCTATTTTCCGGAATTAGAGAAGATCCTATTTGATAAGAAATGTTTGGGTGTGTCTTTTTCAATGACGTTTTTAAAAAAGGCTTAAGTGTTTTCAGAAAACACTTAAGCCTTTTTTGATGAAGAAAGGGATTCTTACCTCTATCAATGAGACACTCATCGCTTGGTATTTATACTAGTTTATTTATGCGGTGGCAAGCATACTAGAGAAATCTTGTGCTATTTAACCAGCATGGATAATAGTATTCTTACATTTATGATTGAAAACAATGTAGGAATACTACTAAAAAAGTTCATGTCTAAATTCATTGATGGTATATATGTAATATATTTTATTAAATCTAATTTGCAGCACGAGAGAGCACTGTGCAACTTTCATCCCTCTCTTTAAAGCTCTGGTAGATGCTCATATACCTCCTCCGAAAGTAGGGTATGGAAGCTTTTAATTAGTTTCTTTTTTATAACATTTTATCCTCTTCCTCATCAGAAGGGGAGGGGTACTAAAACCCAAGGGTGAACCTTGAACCTTTTGAACTTTAATTGTCAATTTTGAAGTCTAATTTTTATAGTTAATATGTTGATAAACAGTTGATAATATCTTTTTTATCTCGATGGATAAAAAATCGACTTTTACCTGTTTTTCTATGGCAAACCGCTTTAATACTTTGAGTTTATACATTGAAAATACTTTATATTATCCAGGCTTATTATGCCTAACGAGTTAGGCGGAAATTTTAGCGTCCAATTTCTCCATCTTTGACCTTTTATTCATCTACCTTGGCTTTAAATGTGTAATTATTTATTTTAAAAAGTGGAGAAGCACATAGAATACTTGCAAGCGATGGCCAGGCTATTGCACGTGGAGAGAATACCAGATCAAAGATAGATATATCTTATCATTTACATTGATAACTTAACTATTACCAAATTCCTACGCTGTTATTACACATTTCAGGTTCAATGGGTATAATCTCAGCTCGCTGTAGCAACGAGCACCCCCACAGTATGTTGCAAATGTACTATAGCGGATAGACTGATAAAACCAAGTTGTATAAATAAACTTAAAAGGTATGAGGAATTATACATAAAGTAAATCTGATAATTTATGTTTTGGAAGCATCTGGTTATGTGAAGAAGTAAATTGTTGTTTGAGAATATTGCAAGTCAATTCATAAGAAGTTTGAAGGATTTAATCCTTCAAACTTGCCTAAGATTGGGATGAACATCTCATTCAGGAAAGAGATTGTTTCTTTTTATGAATTAGCCTTTTGTAGGTAATTGATTTTAAAGGGATAATGAATATTTGCAGTTACTATAAAATTGCTATACTGTTCGAAAATATATTTTTTCCTCTTTGTACAATCTGTACCAAACTTATGATGGATGTTTTGCCCCTAGCAGAGGAATCTAATCTAAAAAATGAAGTCTCGCTAGATAGGTCATCTATAAGGAACAGGTCGTTGGCCTTGTTTTTTAGTCGGATAACATAAGTATATGGGATACCATTCGTGTCCTGCCATGCAACTACTATAGCCCTTGATATGTTTTTTCGGTTAAGGTTGGGTAATACGGCGAGATCATCTATAGTACCACTACCATCATTATGTTCCCGCGTCAGATAAGCGTCTACGCTGATACCATCCGGTAGTAAGGTAGTCAGGTTGTTGAATATCTGAATTTCAACTGAATCTGCGTTAATACTAGAACCGACTTCTAGGAAGGTTTTGAGCCCGAGATCCTCACTATAGGCTAGTCTGAAATTTAATACGTCGGCAGTGGGTATGGCGACCAAAGTGTCAATGAGCAGGCTGTCTGTTCCATGTTTTTTGAAAGCCAGTTTGGATTTGGTGCCGGCGTCCAACAACAGTTTCGGGCTTAAACCATAGCTTATTCCCGCCATCAAGCTGTCCGGAAGTTTTTGGTCGTTAAAATAGACATCCATAACCGGAGTTCCAGGTAGTTCGGCAAGTTCTACGGTTAACGATCCAAAGCGGCGATTTGCTTCGACAGGTTCACCCTCTTTGCAGGAAAATAGGCTGATAAATAGCGATAGTAAAATCAGTAAATGATATATGTTTTTTTTCATCGGTTTAAAAATTATATGTGAAGTTTAAACTATAAGTACGGCCTGATTTGGATTTGTAATTGATTTGATCCACACCGGGCTGATAACGTAACTGTTGCGTGCTTGGATTTTTAGTGCTTAGGCTACCGCCTTCATAGGCATTTTGGTAAACCACCGAGTAGCTATTCAGTAGGTTACCGATCGTGCCTTTAATCTCCAGTTTCTTTTTAAGCATGAAGACAGTAACTTGGGCGTCCAATGTTTTTTCGGGCTGTTCAAACAAAGATTGTGAATAATCCACTGTCGGACGAATCAGACGGTTGGACAGATAATTGTAACTCATGCTGACACGTATTGGTTTAGTATCGTAATAAAACCCCGCATTATACGTGAGATTACTCGCTCCGGTTTGTACGCGTTTTTCTGGTTCGCCAACGTTCTCCGTCACAATAACCTTGTTCGGCTGATTGGGATCATTGGCACCAATGTTCAGCGTTAATGGTGTGACCGTACTGCTCAAAACTGTAAAGTTGCCGTATAGTGTTAATTGCTTTAATATTGGAATACCCGTAAAAGCAAAGGATTTGCGTAGTTCAATCTCAAGTCCCTTATTGGTTGCGGCTTTATTGTTCTTAAGCGTAAACATGCGGTTATTTTGGTCTTTGTATATCTCCATAGGATAATCGAACTGTTTGTGAAAAAGCGAAAAGGATATCAGCTCACCCGATGAAGGGTACCACTCATAGCGAAAATCCCAATGTCCAATCTTGGTCGAACGGATTGGGGTTTGGGAATTATACACTCCACCCAATTCATAGTCATATTCCTGAAAAAAAGAAAGTTCTCGCAGATCGGGCCGGATGATGCTTTTGGTATATGCCAGACGTAAGTTCATTTTGGATGTCAGGCTGTAGGTAAGGTTAACAGAGGGGAAAATATTCCAATTGGGTTCCAGTTTGTCCAAAGCACTGAAGTCGTATTGACTGACGCTAGCTTTGATCTTATCCAGGTTCTGATTGAGACCGTTTAGGTTATAATATTCTGCGCGTAGCCCCCACACCAGACGTAGTTTGCTTGCTATCTTGTTGTCCAGCATGGCGTAAGCGGCATGTAATCTGGCCTTTTTATGGAAATCGTCGCTGAAACGGCTAAATTCGATGGATATCCCTGCTTCTGCAGGATTAAAAGCTTCGGCTAGGGATGGATAGTAAGCGACATTTGCGGAACTACCCGAATTCAGTACATAGAATAAACGATCTTTTTGCCAGCCCGCATAACCTACTTTCAGGCTGTTGCTCCAATCTAGTTTACCAATATTAAACTGAAATGGAACTAGCACATCGGTACTCCAAGCTAAGTCGTTTTCCAGAGCGCGGCTCCAAGAGCGAAGAGCACCTCTGGCCAGGTCACTCTGTGGTTGGCTGATGTAGAATTCACCCAAACCGTAGGTTGAGTCGCTCAGGTAAGCTGCTGTTAGGCTATGGTTATCTGGTTTCAACCGGTCTAGTCGAATATAGCTACCCAGCCAGTTGATCTTAATGCCACGGTTACCGATAGCATATTCGCCCTTAAGCTGGTTCTGTGACAGGTTGGATGCCGTAGTCTGGTCGAAGTAGGCTAATTGTTTGTAACCATCCTTATTACCGGTTCCGATTAGTAACTGCTGCTCCAAGGTACGGAGGTAGATTGTTTGTAAGCCGAGTTTAAGGCGTTTGTTATTGTATCCAATCCCGACTAGCCCCGACAAATTTGCGGTAAAACCATAACGATTTCCCAACAACGGGTTTTTTACATCTTCAAAGCCAAAACGAGTACTTTCTATTTGCTGTGTTTGGAAAGTATTGCGGTAACTGACTGAAGCGATTACGCCTATTCGTTGGTTGTTTTTTAAATCATAAGCTCGGCCTATTGAAAAAGTGACGTTCGGCGTGGGCGATGGTTTAAATATTGAAAGCCCCCAGTTGTTCGATAATATGGCAGGATTTTTAACATCATAGTTGCCCGATACCTGATTCAATACCGTATTGGAAAGGACAGCATCAGAGCTTTTCCAATTCAGTTTACCGAATAGGTTACGATTATTAGATGGCAGTGCAAAATAATTACGACTCTCCATCGGCATAGACAGGAAGTTTTTTCCTGTGGTGTTACTGTTTACAGAAAGCCCATAGGTCATTGTGATAAAATTTTTATCTGGAATATCTTTGGTTTGCACCTGTACTAGCCCGCCCCCAAATTCTGCACTTTTGTCAGGGGTTAGTGTTTTGGCCACGGTTACCGCATCCACCATATTGGAAGGGATGATATCAAAACTAAATGCCTTGCGGTTAAGTTCCGTACTGGGCATTATTTGCCCATTCATCATAGCACTGTTATAACGTTCGCCTAATCCACGAATCACCACGTATTTATTATCCTGTACGCTTACACCAGTCACACGCTTTAAGGTTTCGCCGATATTTTTGTCTGGTGTTCGAGCAATCTGCTCGGCAGAAATTCCATCAGTCATGGAGATATCGGTCTTTTGCTTGAGCAACATACCGGCAACTGAGGAGCGTTGTGCTTGTGCGGTAACAGTAACTTCTGAGAGTTGTTCGGAGGTTTCGCTGAGAGTAATATCCAACTTAGTGGTTTTATCTGGCTTTATATCTATACCTGTTACTTTCTTTTTCTGGTAGGATAAAAAGCTGACTTCGATAGTGGTTTCGCTCGCCTGGGTTTGTAAAGTGTACTTTCCGCTTACATCAGTGATCGTACCTTTCTTCGTACCGGGAATGCTTACGGAAACTCCGGGGATAGGTTCACCGTTTTCATCAGTGATTCTACCAGAGACAAACCCTTTGCCTTGTGTTGCCTGCGGTTGCTGGTTAGCCTGTTTCTTCAATACAGCGTAGGACGTTTCAGCTGTCTTTTTCCAAGTAAAGGGTGTACCTGAGAGGCTGCGTTCCAGAGCCTGCTCTACGCTTAAATTAGTGGCATTAAGAGCTGACACGCGAGCATTGCCTATGGTTTGCTGGTCACTCAAAATGGTAGTACCACTTTTTTTACTGATTTTCTTCAAACGTACCGATAATAACTCCTCTGGAAAGTGCGCATCAAAATTCTTTGCTTCTGCAGGTAGGGCAAAGCATAAGGTAAGGGCAATTACCAGCAATGGCATCAGTCCGAAATATCGTGATTTTACACTTGCTTTCATTTTAACTTGTTGATAATTCATCTTTTTATTTCATTTTTAGGTTCATTTTTTTACTTTAGTCAGGTCAATACATCTCCTGTTCTTCTCTTTTATAGAAAAGAATATCAATGTTAGATATTAATAAAATAAGTGATTGCTAGACAGCAAGTATAACATTTGCAATACTTCCGGATTGTTTGCATTTGCTTTATGCTGCCCATGTTGGAGCTACGGCGTTATGATAATCCTGCTTCCATCGTTTGTATAGTGTATGTTATAAATTGCGCTTATTGTATTCATGACTTCCGTCAGACTGCATCCTGCTCTGAAGGCTCCTTGCAAGTATTTACCGTCGAGAGCATGCTGTTCGATGGTTACTTCTACGCCAAATTGCTGGCTTAACCGTAATTTCAATTCTTCTATTCCAACGCCATTAAGTACAAGTCGTCCTTCCATCCACCCGGCAGCATCACGCCAGTCAACATCAGTGATTTCTGTATGACTGTCAGCACAGTGGTATTTAAGTTGTCGATTGGCGGTGAGTACGGCAAGCGTCTGCCCGTTTTCCGCAATTTCCACCCGTCCGTTTCGCACCGTCACTACATTCTCGCCCAGCTTGTCGTAGGCTTTTACATTGAAGGACGTTCCCCGTACGATGGTCTGCATGTTACCCGTATGGATAATGAATGGCTTTTCAGGATTTTTGGCTACTTCGAAAAAAGCTTCCCCTTCGAGCCATACTTCACGCTTTTCCTTGTTAAAAGTTGCTTCTGCTATTTCAAAACGAGTATCGGCATTTACCTGCACAACGGTTCCGTCAGGAAGGGTGAACGTAGTTCGGTGTGTGCCATCCGTCGTCCATGCCTTGTGGGTATCGGCTATCATGGTTTTATTATCAATGTCATTGCTGTGATTATAGATTAGCCATGAGGCACTACCTGCAATTAAAAATACTGCGGCAATAGCGGCATATCGACGGTATGTATGCCATATATGATGGATAACCGGTGATTTCTCTCTCTGCTTATTATTCTCCAAATGATATTGCCTCACCAATCCATGCCATACCTTTGCGTTAAGTTCCGTGAGTACTTTTTTGTTCGGTGCATTCTCTGTGATTGTCTCTGTATCGGGTGTCCACGTGTCGAGCGCACGGCGTTCCGTATCGTTTGCCTTCCCTTTCTCATAGCGATCTATCAAATCGACTATATAATTCAGCACTCTTATTCCTTTCCTGTTACTTTTTCTCATATGCTCTAAGTAGTTATCAGTCCTTAGTGTAGGGCTTCATATATAAAACCCTGTGAAAAAGCCAAATGTACTTTGAAAAGTGATTAAGTTTTTATTTCTAAGTTGTTTCATTTATGTTTCTCTATTCAGTATCAGTTATTTAGTCCTGATTTTAGGAATGATTTTTTATTCTGGAAATTAAAACACTTTTTATCTATTGTATAGAATTAATAGGATTGTAACAAGATTGAATTCCATATATGCGTAATTTCATATAGATTTGCATGATTAAAGTGGAGAGGAATGATAACATGACCGACCGGGAATTATTGGAACGTATAGCAGAGAAAGATTCCCAATCTTTCAAAGTATTATATGACCGTTACTGCAATTTACTGAACGGATGGGCATATTCCCGCCTGAACGATAGGGAAGCTGCTTCAGATGTAATGCAGGAATTTTGGGCATATATCTGGCTCACGCCACAAAATATACGCCCAGATGAAACTGATTCGGCCAAACGCTATTTAGTGCAAAACGTTTCTTTTCGCATCTTGAAGTACTTCCATAAGCAATCTGTGAAATTTGAAATTGCGGATGATGAATTGGTTGCCGGACAAATTTCGGAACTTTCTTATACTCATGTGCAGGAGGAAATGAATGCTAAGGAGATTCAGCAATTGATAGATGACGTTTTGCAAACTTTACCGATTCTTTCCCGCCGGATTTATGAGCTTCGCTGCATCAAAGACCTTTCCGTTAAAGAAACAGCTTCCAAACTCGGAGTGGCGGAAAGTACGGTACGCAATGGTTTATCGTCTGTGGTTTCTACTCTCCGCAATGAAGTAAGTCTACGTTTCGAGACAAGTGACTCTTCCGACAAGTTGAAAGCCTTATTACCTCTACTTATTTGCTTACTTGGAAAATAAATGTACGGTAGAATATAGCGGAAAGAGTGGGATTCAAACCCACGGTACAGCAAAGCCGTACAACGGATTTCGAGTCCGTCCCGATCGATCACTCTGGCATCTTTCCTTTAACTTCGCTGCAAATATACTCGTTTTTGATATTCGTTGCTCTATAAGTACATTGAAAAATAACAGGATTTTGCATTTGAAAATAAAATATGTATTATATTTGCAAAATACGGTATAGCCAAGTTATGGCTATACTTGGTCTAATTGAACAATAAATTGAACTGGATATTTAAAAAACGAAGATGAAGACTTTAAACTATGTGAAGATTGTATTGCTACTTGTATTGACTATAAGTATTAGTTCTTGTGAAATAGAAGATGATTATAACACTGATGAGCGGTTATGTAGCAAATACTGGACTGAAACGTATTATACAGAAGGAGGAGAGTTTTGCACGCATGAGTTAATTTTCTATTTAGATGGTGGCGGAGAGGAAAACTTTGTTTATCAACTGGATGACTCGCATGGTAAAGTACTAAGCGAAGTCAAACAAACTTTTACTTGGGATTGGGCTGATTATACTATGAGAGGGTTGGTTCTAGAATATGCTCCTAATGATTTCCTTTATTTTGATAATGTTATCGTTGGAGACCATGAACTATCAGGCGTTTTTGATGGAATAGCAGTTCGGTTTTGGGATTAGTAATGATATTAAATAAAAAAGCTTCTCACTGACATTAAAGGCGGTGAGAAGCTTTTTTATTTAGGCTAATAAATAATTGTTGGATTACTCTTCTATTGCTGTTTTCTCTTCTTTTACTTTTAGCATAAGTTTCTTAAAAGCAGCAGGGTAGGGCGTCTCAAACTTCATTAAATCACCTGTAATGGGGTGATGAAAATGCAATTTAAAAGCATGTAACGCTAGTCGACCTAGTGGATCGATGCCATTGCCATACTTAATATCTCCTAACACCGGGTGTTGCATATCTTGCATGTGGACACGTATTTGATTCTTCTTGCCCGTTTCCAATTCCAACTCCACCAACGTATAATTGTTGGCCCGCTTAATGACTTTGTAGTGGGTGATGGCTTTTTCACCACCATTATTGGTCATGCTCGAGTAGGTTACATATACTTTGTTATCTTTTAACCACGAAGTAATGGTACCGTTATCTTTCTCCAGTTCTCCCGAAACAACAGCCACATAGCGACGATCTTTCACTATTTCATCCCAATAGTCTTGCAAGGTGAACTTTGTCTTTTCATCTTTAGCAAATACCATTAGTCCCGATGTATCTTTATCTAGTCGGTGCACAATGTACACTCGGTTCTGTTTGCCCGAACGTTGCACGTACTCGTTCAATATCGTGTGAGCTGTGCGATCTTTTTGTGCATCGGTGCCCATCGAAAGAAGACCTTCACGTTTGTTGACTACCAATAGATATGCATCTTCGTACACAATCTTCAGCACACTGCTATTGAATTCCTTTTGGCCTTTTTCCTTGCTTACCTGTACTTTCATGCCCTGCTTCAGCATAAAGTTATATTGAGTAGTAATAATATTATCTACCAATACCTGTCTCTTCGACAACAATGATTTCGCTGTCGTACGGCTAATGCCTGACATTATCTTCATTAGAAAATCCATCAACTCACTCGCTTCTTTCACCGGAAATACCGTGAATTTTGATTTGGCACGAGCTACAGGTTTTTCTTTCTTTTCTTTTTTCTTGTTAGGGATCATAATTGCTTCCTTCAATTGTGCACGCATTCTATCGTTGGCGTACTTATTTCTTTTCTAATAATACCACGTTTTCTACGTGATGTGTGTGTGGAAACATGTCCACCGGTTGCACAGCGGTCACTCTATATTTCACGTCCAGTAGAGCAAGGTCTCGTGCTTGTGTAGCCGGGTTGCAGCTCACGTAGACAATGCGTTTCGGTTCAGCAAATAAGATAACATCAATCACATCCTGATGCATGCCGGCCCGTGGTGGGTCTGTGATGATTACATCCGGACGCCCATATTCGTTGATGAACTCTTGCGTCAGCATATCTTTCATATCTCCGGCAAAGAAGAGCGTATTCTTTATTCCATTGATATCAGCATTTACTTTGGCATCTTCTATTGCCTCAGGCACGTACTCTATACCAATTACCTGGCGAGCTTGTTTGGCTACAAAATTGGCAATTGTTCCTGTACCTGTGTAAAGGTCATATACCAATTCATTGCCCGTCAGCCCTGCAAAGTTGCGAGTTATCTTATATAAGTTATAAGCTTGTTCCGAATTCGTTTGATAAAAAGACTTTGGTCCTATCTTGAAGCGTAATCCCTCCATCTCTTCAAAGATGTGGTCGTTTCCTTTAAATACGCATACATCCAGATCCGTAATAGTGTCGTTGCGCTTATTATTAACAATGTATAGGAGCGAAGTTATTTCGGGAAATTTATCAGCTACGTGTTGCAACAGCTGCTTGAATAGCCCCATTTCCTTTTCTTCGTTATCTTCCTCAATCTTGCAAATGATGATAACCATCAACTCTCCCGTGGTAGATGTGCGGACAATCATGTTACGAAGCATTCCCTCTTGAGAGCGAAGATTGATGAACGTATAATCGTGCTCATAAGCATAGTCGCGCACAGCATTGCGTATGCGGTTAGATATGTCATCCTGTAACCAACATTTCTCAATAGCGAGTACCTTGTCAAAAGCATTAGGGATGTGGAAACCAACAGCGTTCATTTGCTCGTACACCACATTTTGCTTCACTTCTTCATTGGTTAGCCAACGCTTATTTGAGAATGTAAATTCTAACTTGTTGCGGTAGAACTGTGTTTTTTCCGAGCCCAGAATAGGAGATATTTCCGGTAATTCTATTTTTCCGATGCGGGTCAGATTGTCTGTTACCTGCTTTTGCTTGTATTTAATCTGTTCAGAGTAAGGAAGTACCTGCCATTTGCATCCGCCACACACACCATAGTGTTCACAGAAAGGTACGGCACGTATGGGTGAGTATTCGTGAAATTTCACGGCTTCTGCCTCTGCATATTTGTTTTTTTTCCTTTTGACTTGCAGGTCCACTATGTCCCCCGGCACCACATAGGGTATGAATACTACCAGGTCGTCAACTTTTGCAATGGCTTTCCCTTCGGCCGCCACATCTGTAATTGTCACCTTCTCTAATAAGGGAAGTTCTTTTTTCTTTCGCGCCACTTTTATACCAATCTAATAAATTATTCTGCAAAAGTAAGCATTTTCGTGAGATTTCTTCCTATAACCCGAGATATTAAATATTGCAAAGTAGAAATTGCATTTTATGTGAACATTTATTCATAAAAAGTTTTGCGATTTCCAAAATATAATTAGATTTGCGACATAGAAAACACACCTTATAACTTTAAACAACATACTTATGAATAAAAAGAGAGTCTACACCTTTGGTAATGGTCAGGCTGAAGGCAAAGCCGACATGAAAAATCTATTAGGTGGCAAGGGAGCCAACCTTGCCGAAATGAATCTGATCGGTGTTCCTGTTCCTCCCGGATTCACTATTACTACAGAGGTTTGTATAGAATACTACGAATTTGGCCAAGATAAAGTTGTCGCTTTATTAAAAGATGAAGTTGAAAAAGCCATAGAACTTGTTGAAACATTGATGCGCTCCAAATTTGGTGACGTAGAAAACCCCTTGCTCGTCTCTGTTCGCTCCGGTGCCCGCGCTTCCATGCCAGGTATGATGGATACCATCTTAAACCTCGGATTAAATGACGAAGTGGTAGAGGGCATGACGCGTAAAACCGGCAATGCTCGTTTTGCATGGGATTCCTATCGTCGCTTTGTGCAGATGTACGGTGATGTGGTGCTGGGAATGAAGCCTACTAATAAAGAAGACGTTGATCCGTTTGAAGCGATCATTGAAGAGATAAAGCATTCCAAAGGAGTGAAGTTGGACAACGAACTCGAGGTGGCAGATTTAAAAGAACTTGTAAAGAAATTCAAAGCTGCTGTAAAAGAACGCACAGGCAGAGACTTTCCGACTTCCGCTTATGAACAGTTATGGGGCGCTATTTGTGCCGTGTTTAATTCATGGATGAATGAACGTGCTATCCTTTATCGTAAGATGGAGGGTATTCCCGATGAATGGGGAACAGCTGTCACTGTGCAGGCCATGGTGTTTGGCAACATGGGTGAAACTTCTGCTACTGGCGTTTGTTTCTCTCGCGATGCCGGCACAGGCGAGGATCTTTTTAACGGTGAATACCTTATCAATGCTCAGGGTGAAGATGTAGTAGCCGGTATTCGTACTCCGCAGCAGATCACTCAACTTGGTTCGCAGCGTTGGGCAGCTCTTGCCGGTGTCACTGAGGAAGTGCGCTCATCCAAGTATCCGTCGATGGAAGAGGCCATGCCTGAAATCTATCAAGAGCTGGATCGATTGCAGACAAAGCTTGAAAATCATTATAGAGATATGCAAGATATGGAGTTTACCGTTCAGGAAGGCAAGCTATGGTTCCTTCAAACCCGCAATGGTAAACGCACCGGTGGGGCTATGGTGAAGATTGCTATGGATCTGCTTCACCAGGGAATGATTGATGAGAAAACGGCCTTACTCCGTGTGGAACCGAATAAACTTGATGAACTGCTTCATCCGGTATTCGATAAAGTAGCCCTTAGTCAGGCCACTGTGCTTACCCGCGGATTGCCAGCTTCTCCGGGAGCAGCTACAGGTCAGATTGTCTTTTTTGCCGATGATGCCGCCGAGTGGCACGCTGATGGGAAGAAAATTATTATGGTACGCATTGAAACTTCACCCGAAGATCTTGCCGGTATGCAGGTTGCGCAGGGTATCCTTACGGCTCGTGGAGGTATGACTTCTCATGCTGCCGTTGTAGCTCGTGGTATGGGCAAATGTTGCGTATCCGGTGCCGGAGCACTCAATATTGATTATAAAGCCCGCACGGTGGAGATTGACGGAATCATTTTGAAAGAAGGTGATTTCATTTCGCTGAATGGCAGCACAGGAGAAGTCTATGAAGGCAAGGTCGACACAAGAGCTGCCGAACTTTCGGGCGACTTTGGCGAGCTGATGAGTCTGGCAGATAAATATACGAAACTTCAGGTACGTACCAATGCTGATACTCCTCACGATGCAGAAGTGGCACGCAAATTTGGTGCGGTTGGTATTGGCCTTTGTCGCACCGAGCATATGTTTTTCGAAGGAGAAAAGATCAAAGCGATGCGCGAAATGATTTTAGCCAACGATGCTGAAGGGCGTCGCAAAGCGTTGGCCAAAATTCTGCCTTATCAAAAAGAAGATTTCAAAGGTATTTTCCGGGCAATGGATGGTTATCCTGTTACCGTTCGCCTGCTCGATCCTCCTTTGCACGAGTTCGTTCCCCACGATCTGAAAGGGCAACAAGACATGGCAGATTCTATGGGGGTTACTCTGGCTTACATACAGCAACGGGTGGAATCACTTTGCGAGCATAACCCCATGCTTGGTCATCGTGGCTGCCGTCTGGGTAATACTTATCCTGAAATCACACAGATGCAGACCCGCGCCATACTTGCTGCTGCTCTTGAACTGAAGAAAGAGGGTGTGGATACACATCCCGAAATCATGGTGCCGCTCACCGGTATTCTCTACGAGTTTAAGGAGCAAGAGAATGTGATTCGTGCAGAAGCCGAAGCCGTCTTTGCGGAGATGGGAGATCGTATTGACTTCAAAGTCGGTACAATGATTGAAATTCCTCGTGCTGCATTAACTGCCGATCGTATTGCTTCTTCTGCTGAGTTCTTCTCTTTTGGAACGAACGACCTTACACAGATGACCTTTGGGTATTCTCGAGACGATATTGCCTCCTTCCTTCCTGTTTATTTGGAAAAGAAAATTCTGAAAGTAGATCCTTTCCAGGTGCTCGATCAAAAAGGAGTAGGGCAATTAATACGCATGGCTACCGAGAAAGGCCGTTCCATTCGTCCCGATTTGAAATGTGGCATTTGTGGTGAGCATGGTGGCGAGCCTTCATCTATTAAGTTTTGCCATAAGGTGGGGCTCAATTACGTCAGCTGTTCCCCATTCAGAGTACCTATTGCCAGATTGGCATCGGCACAGGCGGCGTTAGAAGATTAATTAATAGTTTAGACACACTTTTCATTTCAAAAGCGATAGAACTATTTTGATGGTAGTTTTATCGCTTTTTTTATAACCGTGCTTACGATTGATGTATTTCACTATTATTTACAAATTAGTTCTCCGTCAGCTATCATACAACTTCAGCATGTTGAACGTCCGATATCAGCGTGTTGAAAACGTACATTCAACACGTTGAACTCGTACATTCTACAAACCCCTCTCAGAAGGCCTGTAGGGGCAGGTATGCTATCTTTACATATTTGCTTAATGTTGCTGCAAATTTATAGCTAATATTTCGTTTGTCTCTCTACACAGATGTCGGAAAATGATATTTTGGGTGATAAATGATTGTTTTGTAACATAAAATAAAATAGTTAGAGGAAATAATATTTCATTTATTAAAATATTCAGAAAAAGTCTTGCTTGTTTCTTTTATATTGTTTTAATTTACATATAAATTCTGTTTTACTTATAGATACTTTAAAACGATAATTCTTTGAAAGAAGGTTCAAGACTAGAACTAATTAATATTATTCATTTAAAAAATTGAAACATGAAGAAGTTTATTTTGTTATTTGCATTGGCTTTTGTCAGCACTCTTTCGTTTGCACAGGTTAGCTGGAATGTCAAAGGTGGTATGAATATTAGCAATTGGACCAAAGATACCGGTGCTGATGCAAAAGTGGGGTATAAGATTGGTGGCGGAATGGAATATGCTTTTGACCAAAGATGGGCCCTCCAAACATCATTGTTTTTAAGTTCAAAAGGGGTAAAAGGCTCTGGTTATATAGACGAGAGTAGTAATGCGGATGTTACCGTTAATCAAGTTTATTTGGAAATGCCTATTATGGCTGCATTGCGCATACCGGTATGCCAACAGATGAACCTCGTTTTTAGTGCCGGTCCCTATTTAGCTTATGGTGTAGGAGGTGAAATAAGTGCAGAAAGCGGCGGTGTAAAAGGAAGTGTTGATACATTTAGCGATGATGCTTTAGATCGTTTTGACGCAGGTTTGGCTTATGGCGTTGCTGCCGAATTTGGCAAAATAGTAGTAGGTCTTGAAGGTCAATTTGGTCTAGTTAAAATCGTAGATGCTGATGGCGCTCCTAAAAATATAAACGTTTCATTAACTGTTGGTTATAAGTTTTAATGCCCTTGTAATATGAATACATATTGAGTATTAATGACTTACTAATCTTTATATAAAAAGCGAGTTTTCTCTTTTTTATGAAGAAAACTCGCTTTTTATGAAGCATACTAATAAAATAATTAATATTTTTCTTTTATTTTACTCTGCCATCTCTTTTAATTTTTTAAAGTGTTGAATGATAGGGATATAATTTTGATCTTTGTATGTATCAAATTTACTCCATAAATCACCTAAAACTGCAGCACCTCCAAAACCAAAGTCTTTTATTTCGGCCAACTTGTCGGGTGTGATGCCTCCCAAAGCAATAACTTTATTATCTATTGTTCCGTCTTCAGCTGCTGCTCTCAATTCTTCCGGGGTATAAGGCGAATTATATCCTTCTTTTGAGATGCAGTCATAAATAGGACTTAAAAAAACATAATCATACAGATGTTTCTTGCTTTTCACCTCTTCTACCGAATGGCAAGAATAACTTATGTGCCCATGATAATCATGTGGTGCTTCCGGATTGCGGGTGTTCAGATGAATTCCCATGAGATTAAATTCGTTTTTCAGATAGAAATATTCGTGAGTAACAATACGGTGATGATATTTCTCGGGTATTAAAGTAAGAAGCCTTTCGGAATACAAGGCGGGCATTTCGGGCTTTCGTAAGTGAAGAATGTCTAAGCCTTCTTCAAAGAGGGTTGTGATAATTTTATCTTCTTCTACGAAAAAAGTGGGAGTTGTTACAACGATTAATTTCATTTCTATTTTTGAACGATAAATTTAAGCAAAGTTAGCTATTTGAAGCCTCAGAAGCCAATGTTTATAGTGAAAAGATGTTAGTTTGTAAGTTTCTAAGGTCTATCATCCATAGTTTTCCGGCTAAAACACTTCCAAAATCGACTATTATCTTAATTGTTTCCATCGCTTCCACACTTCCCGTCATAGCTGGTGTTAATCCTATTACTCCTTTCGGAGGTGGCGGCATTCTTAGCATTTCTTCTTCATCGGGATAAAGATCTCTGTAGCTTTTTGTTGTGCGATAATTGAAAACAGCTACTTGTCCCTCGAAACCGCAAATGGCTCCATATACATAGGGTTTACCTAGTTCTACGCACACATCGTTTATAAGATAACGTGTGGAGAAATTGTCACAACCGTCTACCACAATGTCGTACTGACCGATAAGTTCATGCGCATTCTCTTCCGTCAATCGTCTCGAAGATGCATTTATTTGGATGTCGCTGTTAAGCGCCGTTAGCTTCATCGATGCACAAAGAGCTTTCAATTCTCCTGTTTGTGCTTCGGAGTACAATACTTGTCGATGCAGATTGGAAGTGCTGACTACATCGTCATCTACCAAACCGATAGTGCCTACTCCGGCACCGGCAAGATAAAGTGCGATAGGGGAGCCCAACCCACCTACGCCTACAATGAGAACTTTGGCTGCTTTCAGTTTGGCTTGCCCTTCTTCGCCTATCTCAGGTAGCATCATTTGTCTGCTATATCTTTCCATTATGCTCTGATTGTCTGGTCAAACGTTTGATCCCAGTCCTTATACACCGGTATGCGCCCCAGCCTACGTAGTGCTACATCTACCTCTACGGCCTTGCGCTCATCGCTCACATGAAATTGCTCCAATGCTTGCGGGTAACTGAAATAGCCTCCCGGTTCTGTTTTGCTTTCAGCACTCATGGTTGTTACCCCAAGCGTAGCCATGTGGTTACGGAGTTCAGCCGATTCACGGGTAGAATAGGAAATGTCCACATCGTGATCGAAGATGCGCATAGCAAAGGTGACTTGCGCTAATTCACGGTCGGTCATTACTACGTTTGGTTGAAAGCCTCCATTCTCTGACGGGCGCATACGGGGGAAGTTAACACTGTACTTTGTCTTCCAATAATGCTTTTGAAGGTAGCGTAAATGATGGGCCATCATCGTTACATCCGTGCGCCATTCTTCCAATCCGATGAGCACGCCCATACCTATTTTATGTACACCGGCCTGTCCCATACGATCAAATCCATCGACACGCCATTCAAATTTAGACTTCATTCCTCTGGGGTGATAGAGTGTATAATTGGCCTTGTTGTATGTCTCTTGAAAGCAGATAACTCCATTTAGTCCGGCATGCGTAAGTTGCTCATATTCTTCTGCCTTAAGTGGCATTACCTCTATTTGGAGATTCGAAAAATAGGGTTTTGCTAATTGCAGCGCCCGCCCTATATAGTCAACTCCTGCTTTGGCCGGATTCTCTCCTGTTACCAGTAATAAATTCTCAAAGGGAGCAAGCTTCTTTATGGCTTTATATTCATTCACCATCTCTTCTTCGGTAAGGATGGTTCGCTTCATCGGATTGTTATGGTTAAAACCACAATAGATGCACGAATTGGTGCATGAGTTCGTGATGTAAAGCGGCACGAACATGGAGATTGTTTTGCCAAAACGCTCCAGCGTGTATTTTTGGCTTAATTGAGCCATAACCTCCAGATAAGGCGATGCTGCGGGAGAGATCAATGCCTTGAAATCTTCTACATCAAGATGTCTTTTGCCTAAAGCGCGACGAACATCCTCATCCGTTTTGGCATAAATCTCCCGGGTGGTTTCTTTCCAAGAGATCTTTTCTAATTCTTCTGAAAACAACATACTTTATTTTTTTTATTTCATGCACTCTTTCAATTCCTTACTTAGCTTCATTGCGCAGAAGTTAGGTCCACACATTGTGCAATATTCGCCATCTTCGTGGTGTCCTTCTCTAAAATACTCCGACGCACGTTCGGGATCGAGTGACAGGTTGAACTGATCTTTCCAACGGAATTCATAGCGAGCTTTTGACAGAGCATCGTCTCTTACTTGTGCTCCCGGATGTCCTTTGGCCAAGTCGGCTGCATGCGCTGCTATCTTATATGCAATTACTCCGGTGCGCACATCCTCTCGATTGGGTAATCCGAGGTGTTCTTTGGGGGTAACATAGCAAAGCATCGCAGTTCCCAGCCACCCAATTTGTGCTGCTCCGATAGCCGAAGTGATATGGTCATATCCCGGTGCAATATCCGTAACCAAAGGGCCAAGCGTGTAAAAAGGAGCATCGTGACATGCTTTGATTTGTCTTTCCATATTCTCCTGAATCTTATGCATAGGCACATGCCCCGGTCCTTCAATAAATGCTTGTACATCTTTTGCCCAGGCACGTTTCACCAACTCGCCCAATGTGTCAAGTTCGGCAAACTGTGCTTCGTCGTTTGCATCGTGAATGGAACCCGGGCGCAGTCCGTCACCCAATGACACGGCTACATCATACTGGGCCAGTACGTCGCATATATCATCAAAATGCTCATAGAGAAAGCTCTCGCTGTTGTGCATCAAACACCATTTGGACATGATGCTTCCTCCGCGAGACACAATACCCGTTACCCGTTTGTTGGCCAGATGTACGTTCTTCAAGCGGATACCGGCATGAATGGTGAAGTAATCCACTCCCTGCTCGCACTGTTCCACCAGCGTGTCCCGATAGATCTCCCAAGTAAGGTCTTCCACCTTTCCATTAACCTTTTCCAAAGCCTGATAGATAGGCACAGTGCCCACGGGAACGGGACAGTTACGGATGATCCATTCGCGTGTTTCGTGAATGTTAGGGCCGGTAGACAAATCCATTAGTGTGTCTCCACCCCAGTGACAACTCCACACGGCTTTCTCTACCTCTTCTTCAATGCTTGATGAAGTAGCTGAGTTACCAATATTGGTATTGATCTTCACTAAAAAATTACGTCCGATAATCATCGGTTCAGCTTCCGGATGATTAATGTTAGCCGGAAGTACAGCACGTCCTGCAGCAATCTCATCGCACACAAATTGTGGCGTGATGTGTGTATCTATCCCCAATAGTTCACAACTTGCATTTTCACGAATAGCCACATATTCCATTTCCGGCGTGACATGGCCCGATTTGGCATAAGCCAACTGTGTGATTCGTTTGCCTTTGATAGCTACGTATGGCAGGGTAATATGTTCAAAACGCAGAGCATCCAACGACTCGTCTTGTTGGCGCATGAGGCCATATTCGGATGTAATCTCTTCTAGCTGAACAATCTCCTCGTTATTTCGGATGAATAGTTCGCGCGGTCGAGGTAATCCTCTTTTCAGATCAATCTCTACAAGCGGATCAGTGTATGGTCCGCTTGTATCATAGATATAAACATCCGGATTAGGGGTAAGTACTTTCTTTCCATTTTCGATGGTCACTGTAGGCATTTGCTCTACTTTGCGCATAGCAACTCGCAGAGCAGGAAAGATGCTTCCGCCCATGTATATCTTCTCTGAATAGGGAAAAGGAGTTCTGGTAATGTAGTGTTTCATCTTTTATTTTAAATTAGTCATTTAAGAAAGCTGTGAGAGGAGAACTTGCGGCCGCAACGAAACTCATGCTACCCAATCCGGCTTCATAAGCCCGACGGCCTGCAATGGTCGCTTCACGAAAAGCCATTGCCATCTCTACCGGATTGGCTGCGACTGCAATGGCGGTATTTACCAATACGGCTGAAGCGCCCATTTCCATTGCTTCGGCAGCATGGCTGGGAGCACCAATACCTGCATCTATCACCACAGGAATGGTTGCCTGTTCAATGATAATACGTAAGAAATCTTTTGTTTGCAGACCCTTATTTGCGCCAATCGGCGCACCCAGAGGCATCACTGTAGCGGCACCTGCTTCTTCTAATCTTTTACATAGAACAGGGTCGGCCTGACAATAGGGGAGTACCACAAAACCTAGTTTCACTAATTTTTCCGTAGCCTTCAGTGTCTCTATTGAGTCGGGTAACAAATAGCGAGGATCGGGGTGAATCTCCAATTTCAGCCAGTTGGTGCCAAAGGCCTCACGAGCCATTTGTGCAGCAAACACAGCCTCTTCGGCATTGCGTACGCCCGATGTGTTGGGCAGTAACTGAATGTTGGGATGCACAATATGTTTCAGCATGTCGTCTTCTTTGTCGTCCATGCTTACACGCTTCATGGCTACGGTAACCATCTCTGTACCCGAAGTCAATATCGCTTGTTCCATCAGTTCGTTCGAACTGAACTTTCCTGTGCCCAGGAATAGGCGAGAGCAAAATTCTTTGCCCGCAATAATAAGTTGTTCCATTATTCTTTATTTTCTGAATTAAGATCTTTTTAAATGGCTAGTTTCTTGAGGTTATATGATACGGTGAATAACAATATATGTAATGAGGCATTACATATATTGTTATCGCGATAACATATTACCATAATTTAGAGAGCCAGAATCTTTTTCATCTCTTCCACCGGATTTTGGGTTTGTAGAATAGCACCCGAGAGAGCGATACCATTAATTCCGGTTGCCAGAATGGCAGGGATATCCTCGTATGCAATGCCACCTATCGCTACGGTAGGCAGCAGAATACTTGCCTGCTTCATCTGTTGGATGATTGACTGATAGCCATCTATTCCTAAAACCGGACTTAGATTTTTCTTTGTGGTGGTGAAACGAAACGGGCCGATGCCCACATAGTCTGCTCCGGCAACGTAGAGTGCCTGAACATCTTCAAACGTGTTGGCTGTACCTCCAATGATAAATCCTTCGCCAAGTAATTTTCGTGCTTCCGCTACCGGCATATCCATCCTACCAAGATGTACACCGTCAAGTCCCAGCTCTTTAGCTAACTCTACATGGTCATCGATGACGAGTATTGCTTCTTGCTCCTCGCAGAGGGGTTTTAATTTTAGAGCAACAGCTTTCACTTGGTCAGGAGTAGCTTCTTTCATACGTAGCTGAATCCATTTACATCCTCCCTCCAGAGCCATACAAGCTGATTCGAGGTAAGAATACTTTTCAGTTTGATGAGTGATAAATTGTAGACTAATCATCGTATTATCCTCCACAGGCAGCTTTAATGACGACTATGTTATCATTCTCTTGTAGCATGGAGGCACTCCATTCCGGGCGTGGAAGCATTTGATTGTTCACTGCAACAGCTACGCCGGCAGAAGGAAGTTCGAGTTTGTCGGCCAGTTGAGCGACAGTAGTAGAAATGTTGATTTCCATTTCTTTGTTGTTTACCTGTACTTTCATTTTTTTGATTTTAAAAATTAAAGTGGTGTAAATACAAAGAAGAATGCTGTATAAGCAAGTAGGCAATGGAAGAGGCAACAATCCCTGCGTCAGTATTAACTGCATCAGGTTCGTAGGGTATAATCTCAGCCTTCTTGGGGCACCCCTTTGTCTTTACGGAGGGCAAAGTAAAGGAAAAATATTCAGAAACAACACAAAAAACAATGATTTCTACTTAATGCATTCATTTTTAAATTTGAATGCGTCGTCTTCAGGAAGTTAAATAGTCTCTTTCGTTATGGGATGTGAAAAGATGAATCGTGCACCGTTTTTATACTCTTTATCTATCCAAATCTTTCCACCCATATGTTGTACGGTCAACTTGCAAATAGCCAATCCTAATCCAGTTCCTTGGACGAATTCATTTAACTTTTCAAAGCGAGTGAACACCAGTTCCTGCTTATCCTCTGGTATGCCACATCCGGTGTCAGTTACCGAGAATAAAACATTCGAATTTCTTTCATCTATTTCGAAAGCCAATGTTATTCTTCCACCATCCGGAGTGAACTTTAATGCATTATTCAGTAAGTTTACCACTACTTGTTGCAAGCGTAGTGGATCTGTATATAGCATATATGATTCCGTCGGAAATTCAGAATGTATCTCCACATCATGGCTCTTGCTCTGATTGGTGAGTGTGATCATTCCTTCACAGCAAGAAACGAGATCGCACCATTCGTAGTTAAATTGTAATCGTCCGGATTCCAGTCTCGATACATCAAGTACATCACTGATCAACTGAAGAAGCCAATCAGAATTTTTCTGAATAATCTTAGCATACTCTTTTTGTTCTTCTGTAGCATCTATGCCCTCTATTAATAAGCTTGAAAATCCTATAATGGCGTTTAGCGGCGTACGTATCTCATGGCTCATGTTTGATACAAAAGCACTTTTTACATGGTTTGCTTCTTCAGCGCGTTCTTTGGCTTTGCGAAGTTCAGCTTCAGATAACTCTAGTTTTCTTTTATCATCGCTCAATGAATTAGTCAGGACTAATAGCTTGTCCTTTAGTCTTCTCATTTTATTGTAATAGTATAATGATACAACTAAGCCGATAACTAAAGTAATGAAAACTAAAAAAAGAGTTTCTATTTCTTTCTTGTATAAAGATAAAAAAGGAGGAATATCATTGATATAAATAGCATTCTTAGGGGCTTTTTTTATATCAAGATTTAATTCTTTCATTTTTTGCGCATCTAATTTATATTCATTCCTAAGACTAGATAAAAGAGGCTTTCCTTTTCGTTTCAAGTCCAATATTTCGTATGCCTTTAAGCCAAGGCTTCTTCCTACACCGTCATAAACGGGTACATATCCTCCAATTGCCCAATATCCTATTCCGGTTGAAGTAAGGCTAAATACAGGAATAGTGGGATTAGCAAACTTAAATGCGTATACCGAGTTGTTTATATAAGATATTTCCAGACTATCTATTTTCCAGATACCTACTAACATCACAGTTCCTTTGGGAACATCGTGTAGTTTAGCAGTTGCTTTATCTAGAGTAAGCTTTCTCCCATCAATAAAAATAGGGTTGATGTCCGGATGTTTTTTTAATTCTTTTCTGAGTAGTGTATAGTGAGAAATCCCATTATAAGTATTATCGGTGAGAAGTACCAGATTCTTCATTTTGGGATAAAAAGACTTCATCAATTCAATTTCTTTTGAAACATCATAATCATAGGATAAAGCCAGTCTTACATTATGTTTTTCCATAACCTTAAGCATATCGATGCCTTCAGGTTCATAAGAAGATAAATTAACCGAATCAGCAGGTATCCGAACGCCATAGCGGGAGGCCATGGCACACATTACCGGTATCTTTTTGTATTTTTCTTCTGCCAGTTGCATATAGCTAATCCATGCTTCTCCGCCGAGAAGAATAATAAGTTGAACATTGGGATGTTTTTGCAGAATGGCTTTTATTCTATTCTGCCACTGATGAGCTTCTTTCAGGCTCATGGCATTCATGTTTTCTACAACGACGGAATGTTTGCCTCCTAATTTACTATAAGTCTCTATGAACGAATTTATATTATCTGAAGTATACTTGGTATCTGAGTTATAAGAACTAATAAACAAGATTTCATTTTTAGCCATTTTTCCCATCTTGAGTAAATCGTGCGCTCCTACTTGAACACTGCAAGATAGTAAAAATACTAACAGTGTAACAAGACGAATTTTAGGGTTTAGGTTCAATTGGAGTATCATATCGTGATAATTTGGCCGCAAAGTTACTATTTTTTTTAAGAAAAATAAAAAACACAGATATTTCTATTAGATATATCTGTGTTTGTATATATGGGCGTAAACCCTTAGTATCTATTGGCTTTCTGTAGCAATGGCCTATTTATAGGCGGCTATCAACCACTGCCCAGTCGATAATACTCCACAAAGCATTTATGTGGTCAGCGCGACGATTTTGGTAATCCAGATAATAAGAATGTTCCCATACGTCAAAGCCCAATAGCGGTTTTAATCCTGCACGTAGAGGGTTACTTCCGTTTGTTTCTTTGGTGATGTGTAATTTTCCACTCTTATCAACAGACAGCCATGCCCATCCTGAGCCAAATAATCCTACTGCAGCAGCAGTGAATTCTTTCTTAAAGTTATCGAAGCTACCGAAATCGTTTACAATTGCTTCAGCCAATTTACCTGATGGTTCGCTTTGAGAAGGTTTACCGGCAAATTGAGTGAAGTATAATGTATGATTCAACACTTGTCCGGCATTGTTGAAGATAGCACCATCCGGAGCTGTAGTTACAATTTCTTCTACTGTTTTACCTTCAAATTCCGTTCCTGGAACAAGGCTGTTCAGGTTATTTACATAAGCCTGCAAGTGTTTTCCATAGTGAAATTCAATTGTTTGCTGACTGATTACTAGGGCCAACGCATCGGTTGCGTATGGCAATTTAGGCATATCATAACTCATAGTCATAAATATTAAAGACATTAATAATGTATTCATAAGTTCAATGTATTATTGTTATTGAAACTTTGGTTATATAACGCCATATCCAAAAGAAATGTTCGCACGTCTCCAACTTTTCTTCTATCTTTGCACAAATTAACCAGTATAATAAAAGAAACGACCTCTGATGTCAACAGACTATATAGAAGAACTCAATGAGAGTCAACGTGCTGCCGTGCTCTATAATGAAGGACCTGCATTGGTTATTGCCGGTGCCGGATCGGGGAAAACACGTGTACTTACCTATAAGATCGCTTATTTGCTAGAGAATGGGTACCAACCATGGAACATATTGGCGCTTACTTTTACCAACAAAGCAGCTCGGGAGATGAAAGAACGTATTGCCCGCCAGGTAGGCGATCAAAGGGCACGTTATCTCTGGATGGGGACGTTTCACTCTGTCTTCTCACGCATTCTTCGTGCGGAGGCTGAGAAGCTTGGTTTTACTTCACAGTTTACGATCTATGATTCGGCTGATAGCAAAAGCTTACTTCGATCTATCATAAGGGAGATGGGACTTGATGAGAAAACTTATAAACCCGGAAGCGTACAAAGCCGCATTTCCAATGCTAAGAATCATCTTGTTTCCCCGTCGGGTTATGCCGCAAACAAGGAGGCCTATGAAAGCGATTCTGCGGCTAAGATGCCTGCCATCCGTGACATTTATCGTCGTTATTGGGAACGTTGCCGACAAGCCGGAGCGATGGACTTCGATGATCTTTTGTTTTATACTTATATTCTCTTTCATGATTACCCGGATGTGCTGGCACGCTATCGTGATCAGTTTCGTTATTTGCTGGTGGATGAGTATCAGGATACGAACTATGCACAGCATAGCATTGTGTTGCAATTGGCTGGCGAGCATCAACGTATCTGTGTGGTGGGCGATGACGCGCAGAGTATCTATTCTTTTCGTGGGGCGGATATTGATAATATTCTTCACTTTACGAAAATCTATAAGAATACGCAAGTTTTCAAATTGGAACAGAACTATCGCTCCACACAAACCATTGTTTCTGCGGCCAACAGTCTGATTGAAAAGAATGAACGACAAATACGCAAAGAGGTTTTCTCTGAAAAGGAACGGGGAGAGGCCATTGGTGTGTTTCAAGCTTATTCTGATGTGGAAGAAGGGGAAATCGTTGTTAATAAGATTGCCGAACTGCGCCGTAATAAGGATTATGGCTACAACTCTTTTGCCATTCTTTATCGTACGAATGCTCAGAGCCGTATCTTCGAAGAAGCCATGCGCAAACGAGGGATGCCTTATAAAATTTATGGAGGACTTTCATTCTATCAACGCAAGGAGATTAAAGATGTGGTGGCTTATTTTCGTTTGGTAGTAAACCCGAATGATGAGGAAGCATTTAAGCGTATCATTAATTATCCCACTCGTGGCATTGGTGACACTACGGTGAGTAAAATCATTGCTGCGGCTACCGAACAGAGTGTCAGCCTGTGGACAGTGCTATGCGAACCACTCACTTACAATCTCAGCATTAATAAAGGTACACACACCAAGTTGCAGAGTTTTCGTGAACTACTTGAGGAGTTTATTTCATTAGTTAGCCAACAAAATGCTTATCAGATAGGAACAGAGGTCATTCGTCGCTCCGGTATTCTGAATGACATACATGCCGATAACTCTCCAGAGAATCTTAGTAGACAGGAAAATATAGAAGAGCTTGTTAATGGTATGCAAGACTTCTGTGCTCTGCGCATGGAAGAAGGGAACCCGGAGATCTCGTTGTCCGATTACTTGTCTGATATTGCTTTACTCACCGATCAGGATTCAGATAAGAATGATGATGGAGAGAAGATCACTTTGATGACTGTTCACTCAGCCAAAGGGCTTGAGTTTTGCAATGTTTTTGTAGTAGGTCTGGAAGAAAATCTTTTTCCAAGCAGTATGGTGGGTGACTCTCAACGTGGAATGGAAGAAGAAAGACGTCTGTTTTATGTAGCCATCACGCGTGCTGAAGAACATTGTTTTCTTTCGTACGCTCGTACCCGTTTTCGCTATGGAAAGATGGACTTTGGTACCCCCAGTCGTTTTCTGAAAGATATTGATACCCGCTTTCTGCAACTTCCTCAAGAAGCGACAATGCGTCGTGATGTAGATGAAGAAGCCGGACATTTTCGACGGGAACAGAAAGAAAGAACGTCGCATTCACTCTTTGGCAACAAAACGGCTGCTGAACGCGAACGCCCCAAAGCACAAGTGATAGCTCCTAGCGTGCCGCGCAACCTCAAGAAGGTAGATAGTACTGCTGTTTCTGCACCTTCAGCTACGTCAGGGAATACCGCTATTGCAGGCTTAGCGGTAGGCCAACACATCGAGCACGAACGTTTCGGCATTGGTGAGGTCATGCGTGTAGAAGGAGAAGGTGATAATGCCAAAGCCGTTATTCGTTTTCGTAATGCAGGCGAGAAGCAACTGTTGCTACGCTTTGCACGATTTAAAATCGTACAATAATTTTTCATTAGGCAAAATCATTAGGTAAAAAAAACTGGTTTTGTTTGGTCATTAATCAAATTTTTTAAATCTTTGGGAACTGAAAAATCCAGGAGGTCAAAATGTTTATAAAAAGGGCAGCATTAGATATCAGACAAATTGCTTGGAAATCGGCTGTTATTGTCGACGAATACAATCCTGACAGAATTCGTAAAGATGCCTGTGGTGCATGGATTGCTTATGATGACTTCAATAATAAAGACAGCATTTTTGGTTGGGAAATAGACTATATTTTTCCCTTGTCAAGGTTACAACAGCTTGGTGTACCTCAAGAGTTGTGGAATCATCCTCTCAATATCCGTGCTTTACATTGGAAAAATCGTTTTAGTAAAGGTAATTCTTACCCACGATATACTTCTATGGTTATTGATGGAGGAGCGACGAATATGGAACAACACATTGTTTTTTGGGTCTCAGATCCTCTTCAGTATAAACTTCAAAAGGTCTTCAAGTTGAAAGACGCTCTATTATATTAATACATATACATGAATATAGCAATAGTAGGTACCGGCTATGTCGGTTTGGTTTCGGGAGCTTGTTTCTCGGAAATGGGTATTAACGTTACCTGTGTAGATATAGATGAAAATAAAATTCGCAAACTGCTGGATGGTGTGATGCCTATCTATGAGCCCGGACTTGATGAGTTGGTCGATCGAAACGTAAAAGCGGGACGTTTGCACTTCACAACAGATCTCACCACTTGCCTAGACAGTGTGGAAGTGATATTTAGTGCTGTGGGCACACCACCTGATGAAGATGGTAGTGCTGACCTGAAATATGTACTTGAAGTGGCTCGTACTGTAGGAAGACACATAAAAAAACATGTTGTATTGGTTACCAAAAGTACTGTTCCTGTGGGCACGGCGCAGAAAGTACGCGCTGCCGTACAGGAGGAGCTTGATAAACGTGGTGTAAAAATCAAATTTGATGTAGCTTCCAATCCGGAATTCTTGAAAGAAGGTGCTGCTATCAAAGATTTTATGGCACCGGACCGTGTGGTAGTTGGTGTGGAAAGCGAAACGGCCCGCAAATTAATGGAAAGACTCTATCGTCCGTTTACGCTCAATGGTTATCCTATCCTTATAATGGACGTACCTTCTGCAGAAATGACCAAATATGCGGCCAATGCCATGTTGGCTACTCGCATTAGTTTTATGAATGATATAGCTAACCTCTGCGAGCTTGTAGGCGCTAATGTAGATTATGTGCGTAAAGGCATGGGTTCTGATTCGCGCATTGGCAGTCGTTTTCTCTATGCCGGCTGTGGCTATGGTGGTTCCTGCTTCCCGAAAGATGTAAAAGCTCTTGCCCATACCGGCATTGAACATGGATATCACATGCGGGTTGTTGAAGCCGTCGAGGCTGTTAATGATGCTCAGAAGAGCATTGTCTTTGACAAACTCTTGAAGATTTTTGAGGGTAATTTGAAAGGTAGAACGATTGCTATCTGGGGACTATCATTCAAACCCGAAACGGACGATATGCGTGAAGCACCGGCGTTGGTTGTTATCGACAAATTGTTGCAAGCAGGCGCCGTGGTGAAGGTATACGATCCCATTGCTATGGAGGAAACGAAACGTAGGATAGGTAACACAGTAATCTATTGCAGGGATATGTATGAAGCAGTGATTGACGCTGATGCCATTGCGTTACTTACGGAATGGAAACAGTTTCGTATGCCTAGTTGGTCTATCATTCGCAAGGCTATGAAGAATTGTGTGGTGGTAGATGGTCGTAATATCTATGATAGCGATGAGATGAAAGAAATCGGATTTACCTATTCTAAGATAGGATTAAAATAAAAACACACAGAAAAGATCTATGAAAAGAATATTGGTAACAGGCGGAGCCGGCTTTATTGGTTCACATCTTTGCGAACGGTTATTAAGCGAAGGCAATGATGTTATTTGCGTGGACAATTATTTCACAGGAAGCAAAGATAACATTCGCCACTTGCTCAATAATCATAATTTTGAGCTTGTTCGTCACGATGTTACCTCTCCTTATTCTGCTGAAGTAGATGAAATATATAATCTGGCTTGCCCTGCTTCTCCACCTTATTATCAGTACAACCCTATTAAAACGATGAAAACCTCTATTTATGGGGCAATGAATACATTGGGGCTTGCTAAGCGTGTGAAAGCAAAAATACTTCAGGCCTCTACCAGCGAAGTGTATGGAGATCCGGCTGTTCATCCGCAAGTGGAGTCTTATTGGGGCAATGTTAACCCTATCGGTATCCGCTCTTGTTATGATGAAGGTAAGCGCGCAGCTGAAACCTTATTTATGGATTATCATCGGCAGAATGGTGTGCGCATCAAGATTATTCGCATCTTCAATACGTACGGCCCTCGGATGAATCCGAATGACGGTCGTGTTGTTTCCAACTTCATCGTTCAGGCTCTTCATGATGAAGATATTACTATTTATGGTACAGGTACTCAGACTCGTAGCTTTCAGTATGTGGACGATCTCATTGAAGCGATGCTCCGAATGATGGCCACCGAAGATAGCTTCATTGGGCCGGTTAACGTTGGTAATCCTGGAGAGTTTACCATGCTGGAGTTAGCACAAAAAATTATTGATCTTACCGACTCTCACTCCAAGATTGTATTTTTGCCTTTGCCGGGTGACGATCCCAAGCAGCGGCAGCCGGATATTACTTTGGCTAAAGAGAAATTGGGTGGGTGGGAGCCCACTATAAAACTCGAAGAAGGATTAAAGAAAACAATAGAATATTTTAAAACGCTATAGTGATGGCCTAATTTGCCGTCGATTATTAAGAAGGCCTTCTTAATAATACGTACCGAAAGCGCAAAAAGAAAAGTGGTTAAAGAGCTAACATTGTGGTCAGCCTTTAACCACTTTTCTTTTATTTTATGATGAGAGACATGTAGATAAGAGGAAATAAAAGGAAATAGAAGGCAATAATAAAGAAGAATATCTTTAATTTTGAGGCTCTAAATACAGAATGATATTAAAAGATGAAAACAAAGATAATTTATTGGATGCTTGCATCGTGTGTCTTATGCAGTTGTCATGACCGGATGCAATATTACGAGGTGGTAGGAACTGATCTACATACTCCTTATCATATTAAACTAGAATATACCGAACCTCTTGATAGCGTTATTAAAGAGGAACTTCATCGTTGTTATCACACGATAAATCCATTCGATTCGTTGTCTGTCATTTCTATGGTTAACCGCAATGAAGACATGCATACCGACAGCTTGTTCAGGGCAGTGTTTGCTAAGGCAGTTGAGGTAGGAAACAAAACGGATGGAATGTTTGATGTGACTTGTGCTCCCTTCATCAATCTTTGGGGATTTGGGTTTAAAAAGATGAATGATCCTACTCCACAAGCGATTGATAGTATCCGTTCATTTGTTGGTTTTCATAAAGTGAAAATTGAGAATGATAGGGTGGTAAAAGAAGATCCCCGTACTTTGCTCAACTTTTCGGCTCTTGGAGATGGAACGATGTGCGATGTGGTGGCCAATTTATTTGAGAAGAAAGGCATTAAAAACTACATGATTGAGATAGGAGGGGAGATTATGGCGAAAGGGGTAAATCCGAAAGGAGATTGTTGGCATGTGGGAATCGTTAAGCCAACTTATGATTCTCTTGGAGTGCATCAGGAGCTGCAACAAGTGGTGCGCTTGTGTGGAAAGAAAGGGTTGGCCACTTCGGGTAACTATCGCAATTATCATGAAAAGAATGGGGTGAAATATGGTCACACCATTAATCCCAAAACCGGTTATCCTGCTCAGCAAGACATATTGAGTGCCACCATCATTGCAGATAATTGCATGACGGCTGATGCTTACGCTACCGCATTTATGGCTATGGGGAGAGAAAAGGCTAAATTGCTTAAAGAGAAAACTCCGGGTATAGAATATTTTATTATATACGCTGACAAGAAAGGTAAATTCTGCACTGAATATTCTAAAGGCTTTACTCAATATTTAGTTGAAAAATAAATGAGAATCCCTCCCACGCTAATCTAACGAAAAGAGTGGAAGGGAATCTATAGTCGCTGCATTATGGCAGCTTTCTGTTAGTCGTTATGCTATTCCGTGTGCTTCTACACTCGGTTCAATCTTCTTAATTAATCCTTGAAGTACTGCACCGGGTCCACATTCGGTGAAGTCTGTTGCGCCATCGGCAACCATGTTCTTCACTGTTTGAGTCCAGCGTACAGAAGCAGTAAGCTGTGCCACAAGGTTTTTCTTTATCTCAGTTGGGTCAGTGTGAGGAAGAGCGTCTACGTTCTGATAAACAGGACATTTAGGAGCATGGATTTCTGTAGCAGTGATCGCAGCTTCGAGTTCTACTTTTGCAGGGTTCATCAATGGAGAATGGAATGCACCACCTACCTTCAATGGAAGGGCACGTTTTGCTCCGGCAGCCTTCATCAGTTCGCAAGCCTGCTCAATGCCGGCCATAGAACCTGAAATAACAATTTGTCCCGGACAGTTATAATTGGCAGGTACACAAACTTCGCCCTGAATAGATGCGCAAATCTCTTCTACCTTTTCATCTGCCAAAGCAATGATGGCAGCCATCGTAGATGGAGTAGCCTCACATGCTTTTTGCATAGCCATGGCACGCGCATAAACCAGTTTCAACCCATCTTCAAAAGACAGTGCACCGGCAGCAACCAAAGCAGAGAATTCGCCCAGAGAGTGACCTGCAGTCATTTCCGGTTTAAAGTCATCGCCCATGCAGAGAGCAGAGATGACAGAATGCAAGAATACGGCCGGTTGAGTTACCTTCGTTTGGCGTAGGTCTTCGTCAGTACCGCTGAACATGATATCTGTAATGCGATATCCCAGGATATCATTTGCTTTTTCAAACAGTTCTTTGGCTAAAGCCGAGTTTTCATATAAGTCCTTACCCATTCCTACGAACTGAGCTCCTTGACCGGGAAATACAAATGCTTTCATATCTTCTTGATTTTTAAAGTGTTTTTATAAATAAAATACGGCCGCAAAGGTAAGGAATTTAATAATACGACGGTTCTCTTGAAGGAAAGAATGTGCTTAAATACAATAAGTGCTCTCGACAAATGAGAATAATAACCAGACTAAAATACTTGATAATCAGGTCTTATATTCTTCTTGTACTCTTTACAATTACTCCGATTGTAAGTCTCTCAAAATACATATTGTATAATTGATGATAACAATCAATAATCATATTGTATGATATATGATATGTATCTACCTGAAAAAGAATGTTTTATATCATATAAAAATAGTCTTTTATATATTTGATTAAATGAAAATACTCTCTATATTTGCAACGCTTAAAATACATATTATACAAAACATGCAGAACGAAACTCCATTAGCAAATAATCACATCTCAGTAGATTGCGTAGTAATTGGTTTTGATGGCGAACAGCTCAAAGTATTACTGGTAAAACGTGTGGGTGAAGAAGCAGGAGATATCTATAATGATATGAAACTTCCGGGTAGTTTGATCTATATGGATGAAGATTTGAATGAAGCCGCACAACGAGTATTATCCGAACTTACCGGAGTGAAGAGCGTTAACCTCATACAGTTCAAGGCCTTTGGATCAAAAAACAGAACGAGTAATCCGAAAGATGTCCGTTGGTTGGAGCGCGCTACAAAGTTAAGGGTTGAGCGTATCGTTACTGTTGCTTATATGGCCATGGTGAAGATAGATCGTGCGCAAAACCAATCTCTTGAGATTTATCAGGCGTGTTGGGTTCCCTTGGATGATGTGAAAACACTGGCATTCGATCATAATCTTATTATTAAAGAAGCATTGGTGTATATTCGTCAGTTTGTTGAATTTAACCCTTCTATTTTATTCGATTTGCTTCCACGTAAATTTACTGCCGCACAGTTGCGAATACTCTTCGAACTGGTTTATGACAAACCTTTGGATGTGCGTAACTTTCACAAGAAAATAGCTATGATGGAATATGTAGTGCCCCTTGAAGAACGACAGAAGGGAGTGCCCCATCGTGCAGCGCGTTATTATAAGTTCGATAAGAAAATCTATAATAAGATAAGGAGATAAACAGAAATTAATTGCATAAAAATAATCTAACACAAAAAATCAAATCTATGTTTTTATTAGGATATGACATTGGTAGCTCTTCCGTTAAGGCGAGCTTGGTAAATGCAGAAACAGGCAAATGCATAGCGTCGGCCTTCTTTCCCAAAACAGAGGCAAACATCATTGCTGTAAGCCCCGGATGGGCGGAACAAGATCCTGAAAGTTGGTGGGAAAACTTAAAACTTGCTACGCAAGCTATTCTGACTGAATCAGGAGCGAGTGCACCCGAAATAAAAGCGATCGGTATTTCTTATCAAATGCACGGATTGGTATGTGTGGACAAAGATCAACAGGTGTTGCGCCCTTCTATTATCTGGTGCGATTCTCGTGCAGTGCCTTATGGGCATAAAGCTTTCGAAACGCTGGGCGAACAACAATGCTTGTCGCATTTGCTCAACTCTCCGGGAAACTTCACTGCCTCTAAACTGGCATGGATAAAAGAGAACGAACCTGCTATCTATGAACGCATTTACAAAATCATGTTGCCTGGAGATTACATTGCCATGAAGTTGAGTGGAGAGATATGCACCACTGTTTCCGGACTCTCCGAAGGAATGTTTTGGGATTTCAAGAATAATTCGCTAGCTACATTCCTGATGGATTACTATGGTTTTGATTCTTCTTTGATAGCCGATATTAAACCGACCTTCTCTGAACAAGGACGTGTAAATGCGGTTGCTGCCAAAGAACTTGGTTTGAAAGAAGGAACGCCTATCACTTATCGTGCGGGCGACCAACCAAACAATGCTCTTTCACTGAATGTATTCAATCCGGGAGAAATAGCTTCTACAGCCGGAACATCGGGTGTGGTGTATGGTGTGAACGGTGAGGTGAACTACGATCCACAATCTCGTGTCAACACTTTTGCGCACGTCAACCATACAACGGAACAAACCCGCTTAGGTGTATTGCTTTGCATCAATGGTACAGGTATTCTCAACTCTTGGGTGAAGCGAAACATCGCCCCCGAAGGCTTGTCATACAACGAAATGAACGTTCTTGCCTCTAAAGCGCCTATCGGTAGTGCAGGTATCAGCATTTTACCTTTTGGTAACGGTGCCGAACGAATGCTTAACAATAAGGAGATAGGCTGTAGTATTCGTGGAATAAACTTTAACACGCATGGCAAACACCATATTATTCGTGCTGCACAAGAAGGTATCGTCTTCTCTTTCAAATATGGTATAGACATTATGGAACAGATGGGCATTCCGGTGAAGAAGATACATGCCGGACATGCTAATATGTTCCTTAGCTCCATTTTCCGTGATACCCTGGCCGGAGTCTCGGGTGCCGTTATAGAGCTCTATGACACGGATGGTTCTGTGGGTGCTGCCAAGGGTGCAGGCATTGGCGCAGGTATCTACAAAGATAACAACGAAGCTTTTGCTACACTCGAAAAACTGGATGTGATAGAACCTAACGTAGCCAAGAGACAAGAATATGCCGATGCTTATGCGCGGTGGAAACATCGGTTGGAAAAATCAATGAGCAAGTAGAAAACTAAAAGATAAAAATTTCAATTAATAAAAATCAGGCTTTATTCTTTTATCGCTAAAACACGTAAAATGAATAAGCCGCAAAACAAAAAAATTATGGCAACAAAAGAGTTTTTTCCCGGAGTAGGAAAAATTAAATTTGAAGGTAAAGAAAGTAAGAACCCGATGGCGTTCCGCTACTATGATGCTGAAAAGGTGATCAATGGTAAGAAAATGAAGGATTGGTTGAGATTTTCTATGGCTTGGTGGCACACACTTTGCGCAGAAGGCGGGGATCCATTCGGTGGTGGAACAAAAGAGTTTCCATGGAATGGTGGTGCTGACAGATTGCAAGCTGCTAAAAATAAAATGGATGCCGGATTTGAGTTCATGCAAAAGATTGGTATCGGCTTTTATTGTTTCCATGATATCGATTTGATTAGCGAAGCCGATACGATTGAAGAATATGAAGCCAACATGAAGGCTATTGTGGCGTATGCAAAACAGAAACAAGCAGAAACAGGAATCAAATTACTTTGGGGTACTGCCAATGTGTTTGGTCATGCTCGTTACATGAATGGTGCTGCTACCAATCCTGATTTTGATGTTGTGGCTCGTGCTGCAGTGCAAATAAAGAATGCTATTGATGCTACTATTGAACTGGGTGGATCAAACTATGTGTTCTGGGGTGGTCGTGAAGGCTACATGTCATTACTTAACACAGATCAGAAACGCGAAAAGGACCATTTGGCTAAGATGTTGACTATCGCTCGTGACTATGCTCGTGCTAAAGGTTTCAAGGGTACCTTCCTTATCGAACCTAAACCTATGGAACCAATGAAACATCAATATGATGTGGATACTGAAACAGTAATCGGTTTCTTGAAAGCACACGGTTTGGAGAATGATTTCAAAGTAAACATTGAAGTGAATCATGCTACATTGGCGGGACACACCTTTGAACATGAATTGGCCGTAGCTGTAGATAATGGCATGTTGGGTTCCATTGATGCCAACCGTGGTGATTACCAGAATGGATGGGATACAGACCAATTCCCTATCGACCAATTCGAATTGATTCAGGCTATGGTACAGATTATCCGCAATGATGGCTTGGGCAACGGCGGTACAAACTTTGATGCGAAGACTCGTCGTAACTCTACCGATTTGGACGATATTTTCATCGCACACATTGCCGGTATGGACGTAATGGCGCGCGCTTTGGAAAATGCAGCTACGTTGTTGAACGAATCTCCTTATTCTAAAATGCTTGCAGATCGTTATGCTTCGTTTGACGGCGGTAAAGGCAAGTCATTTGAAGAAGGTAAGATGTCATTGGAAGATCTTGTAGCTTATGCTAAAGCAAATGGTGAACCGAAACAAACCAGCGGCAAGCAAGAATTGTATGAAGCAATTCTGAACATGTATTGTTAACACCTAATCTATACCATGAATTATACAAACAACGGTAGTAAACTCTACCTTTACTCTATCACAACAGTAGCCATCCTCGGAGGGCTACTGTTTGGTTATGACACAGCAGTGATCTCGGGTGCCGAGAAAGGGCTTGAAGCTTTTTTCTTAACGGCAACCGATTTTCAGTATGACAAGGTAATGCACGGCATTACTTCTTCGAGTGCCTTGATAGGCTGCGTTATTGGTGGAGCCATGTCCGGCGTGTTTGCTTCCCGCTTAGGTCGTCGCAATTCACTCCGTTTGGCAGCTGTTTTTTTCTTTCTCTCTGCGCTGGGATCATACTACCCTGAGTTTTTATTCTTTGAGTATGGCAAGCCTAACATGGAATTGCTCATTGCCTTCAATCTTTATCGTGTTTTAGGAGGTCTTGGCGTCGGTTTAGCTTCCGCTATATGCCCCATGTACATTGCAGAGATTGCTCCCTCTAACATTCGCGGTACCTTAGTGTCGTGCAACCAATTTGCCATTATCTTTGGTATGTTGGTTGTTTATTTTGTCAATTTTCTAATATTAGGTGGACATGAAAATCCAATTTTAATAAAGGATGGTACAACAGGTATACTTACCGTTAGCAGCGAATCGGATATGTGGTCGGTAAAAGAAGGTTGGAGATATATGTTTGGCTCCGAAGCATTCCCGGCTGCCTTATTTGGCTTATTACTCTTTTTTGTACCCAAAAGTCCTCGCTATCTGGTGATGATGCAACAAGAAAGCAGAGCATTCTCCATACTGGAAAAAGTAAACGGAACGATTAAGGCTAAAGAAATCTTATCAGAAATCAAAGCTACAGCTCACGAGAAAACAGAAAAATTACTTAGCTATGGTCTTACGGTTATCGTTATAGGTATTCTTCTCTCTGTCTTTCAGCAAGCTATCGGCATTAATGCAGTGCTGTACTATGCGCCCCGTATATTCGAAAGTGCAGGTGCTGAAGGTGGTGGAATGATGCAAACAGTAATTATGGGCGTGGTCAATATCTTATTTACCTTAGTGGCTATCTTTACTGTCGATAAGTTTGGACGTAAACCTTTGCTTATCATTGGCTCTATTGGTATGGCAGTAGGTGCCTTTGCTGTTGCCTTGTGTGATGGTATGGGTGTAAAAGGTATTTTACCTGTGTTCTCTGTCATCGTGTATGCAGCTTTCTTTATGATGTCATGGGGGCCAATCTGCTGGGTGTTGATAGCAGAAATCTTTCCGAATACTATCCGTGGGAAAGCTGTGGCTCTGGCTGTGGCCTTCCAGTGGATATTCAATTACATTGTATCATCAACTTTCCCCGCTCTCTACGATTTTAGTCCTATGTTTGCCTATGGTCTTTACAGTGCCATCTGCGTCATTGCGGCAATTTTCGTATGGCGTTGGGTGCCCGAAACAAAAGGTAAAACGCTCGAAGATATGAGTAAACTCTGGAAAAAATAGTTTCTCTGTTTTTTCTGAATCAATCATAACTGGTATGAAATTCCCCTTGTTTAGAATGTTCTCTATGAGAATGCTTCCAAACAAGGGGACTTCTTTACTAAGCGCTTAAGCTTCTATCTTCTTTGATTGATTTACGAAACAAAAACCTTAGGGGACAAGTATATCTTCTATTCGCTGAAGCTGCCCATCAGTCTTTTCGGGCGCTATATTCAGCAGATATGCCAGAAGCGGGTAAATATCTACATTGATAAAACCTTTGGATTGATAACCTTTTTTGAAGTCAGGCCCGCAAGCCCTAAACACGACCTGCATGTCTTTACTTTGCGGAAAGTATCCATGGGCACCTTTTAAATCACGCCCTTTATCAGTGAATTGCCACCCCAACTCCGGTGCAACAACAATATCGCCTATGCGATCACTACTTCCATAATTTAATTCCGCCGGTATTTCATCTTTTTTCCAGACGAAGATGTGCGCTACTTTTTTAAGTACATTATATACCGAATCCCGGCATTCAGGTTTCGTAAATATTGAAGTAGGAGTGGTACCGTCAATCATTTCACACCATTCAGGTTTTAGATACAAGTTCATATCAATCACACGCTCTTGGCTGATTTCTGTCATACCATGATCGGAAGTAATGATCAGGTTCACCTTTGAGGCAATGGGCAACGACTTAATCTTAGTAAGCAGTACACCCATCAAACTGTCTAAATGTTGCACTGCATTTTTTGTTTCTCTGCTTTTCGGACCGAAATGATGACCAACGCCGTCGGGTTCTTCAAAGTAGAGCATAATCAGTTGAGGGCGCTCTATCTTAGGCTTTTGCAACCATGAAATAACGGTATCAATGCGTTGTTCGAAACTGAGTAGTGGTTTCTTCGAGAAGAACTTATGATAAGTCGGATAGGTTTCTTTAATGGCTATATCCGATCCGACCCAATATACGTTGCCAGTCTTTACTCCCTGTTTTTGTGCGGTAATCCAGATGGGTTCACCAAGATAGTAGTCCGGATTGTTCCTTGTTGCAGAATCTCCCATGGAATATCGCCTCTTAGCTTTCACATCCCAAAATGTATTGTTGATGATGCCATTATGGTCGGGCACCAATCCGGTAGCCAATGTATAATGGTTGGGAAACGTTGATGCCGGAAAGGAAGGGAGCATAGTTGCCTTTACGCCTTGAGTAGCTATTTTATCTAAATTAGGTGTATCGTACATTTCAGGATAATCCCAGCGAAAGCCATCGAGAGAAACAATAATAGTATAGTTCGGCTCTCTCTGTTTTGCTTGAAGATAAAATATAATATTTAATAAAAATAGAAGTGCAATTAGCCTTTTCATGTTCAAATAGTGTTATGTTATAAATCTTATTGCAAAAGTATTCTTTTTAGAATTATAAACCGATATACTTGGCTCAGAAAACACTCCTGATAGATAAGGCCTATGAGCCAATAGATTTTATGCATGGTTTATTTTTGGCTAAAAGGAAGGATTAAGATAGCTTTGCCAACAGAAAAATAATTAATAACTTTTTAAATAAAAACATTATGAGATCATTAATTGGAAAACAAGCACCGAAGTTCAATGCAGCTGCAGTGGTAAATGGTAATGAAATAGTAGCAGACTTTTCATTGGAACAATATAAAGGGAAGAAAGCTGTGGTATTTTTCTTCTATCCGATGGACTTTACTTTTGTATGCCCTACAGAACTACATGCTTTTCAGGAAAAAATAGCTGAGTTTGAAAAAAGAAATGTAGCTGTCGTTGGTTGCTCAGTAGATTCAGAGTATTCTCATTTGGCATGGTTACAGACACCCAAAAACGAAGGAGGAATTCATGGGGTAACTTATCCTGTAGTAGCTGACTTCTCTAAATCCATCTCAGAAAGCTTTGGAGTATTGGCAGGCACTTATGCTCCAGACGAAAACGGAAATTGGATATGTACAGGTGCTCCGGTAGCATACCGTGGTTTATTCCTTATAGATAAAGAAGGAGTGGTACGTCATTCTGTTATTAACGATTTACCATTGGGACGTAGTGTTGATGAGGCTTTGCGCATGGTAGATGCCTTGCAGCATTTTGAAGAGTTTGGTGAAGTTTGTCCTGCAAACTGGACAAAAGGTCAAGATGCGCTTAAAGCCACAGAATCTGGTGTGGCCGATTATTTAAGCAACCACTAATATTCTGCTAGGACTTCTTCTCCTTCTATTTTATAAATTTGTAGCCATAGATTAATAGATTGCCTTTGGGAGAAGAATTCTGAAAATATATATAGTGTTTGATAATTCGCAAAGAATGCATTTTTCGATTCTTAATAAATAGAAATGCTGCATTCTTTGCGTTTTTATTTCAAATTTTATCTAATGAAGTCTTTTTCTATTGATTTTGGAATAATTATGATCTAAAAAGTGATTTTCATAGGTCATAATTCAAAAAAAATGCTTTCCTTTGTAACCGTAAACAATAGATCGTTTCGTATCGTTCTTTTTTCTTCTTCTCAGTTGAATCCAGATCTATCTCAAACTTCCGTTGTTTCTCTTTTTATTTATCAATTTTTTATTTTTATTTTTTATGAACATTTACATTGGAAACCTAAGCTACCGCGTTAGGGAATCAGATTTGAGACAAGTTATGGAAGAATACGGAACTGTAGATTCAGTGAAACTGATCGTTGACCGTGATACTAAAAAATCTAAAGGATTTGCATTTGTTGAAATGTCTGATGACAACGAAGCCAACCAAGTTATCAAAGAACTGAACGGTGCTGAATATGAAGGCCGTCAAATGGTAGTGAAAGAGGCTTTGCCTCGCAAATAATCCTTTGTTTTAGGATATTTTATTTATAAAAAAGAGGGTGCGTCAATAGTTGACCACCCTCTTTTTCTGTTTGCCTGCTGCGAACGTTCAGAGTAAAAAAGAGAAAGTGTCTATAGAAACATAAGATTAAATCGATTATGTTATATTTGATATTTATAAGAAATCCTTTGATATCTTATATGCCTGCCTTCCAATAACGATTTACCTTTGCTACATATTAAAATCAAAAAAACGATCGAATTATGAAGTACAAAAGATTGGGAACAACCAGTGAGCAGCTATCTGCAATAGGTCTGGGATGTATGGGGATGTCTCATGCTTACGGAGAAGGCAATGAGGAAGAAAGTATCGCAACCTTGTACAAGGCTTTGGACTTAGGTATTAATTTTTGGGATACAGCCGATTTTTATGGTGGAGGGAAAAATGAAGAGTTACTGTCCAAAGTATTAAAGGAAAACCGAGACAAGGTGTTTATTGCGACCAAATTTGGCTTTAAATACACGGGCGAAAATCTTTTGGCTAGTGTCTTTGATGGTTCTCCCCAATATATGAGACAGGCTGTGGAGTTAAGTCTTAAGCGATTGAAGATAGATTGCATCGATCTTTACTATGCGCATCGTGTAGATCCGAATGTGCCGATAGAAGAAACGGTAGGTGCGATGGCCGAACTAGTGAAAGAAGGTAAAGTAAAGTATCTGGGACTCTCGGAAGCTTCTGTGGCCAATATTAAGAAAGCAAATGCGGTTCATCCTATTTCTGCTTTGCAAAGCGAATATTCACTTTTAACAAGAGATGTCGAAAACGAAATTCTGCCAGCAATAACTGAAATGGGAATGACTTTTGTGCCGTTCTCTCCGCTAGGGCGTGGGATGTTTACCGAGAGGTTTGATATGAATCAGATAGGAGCGGGCGATGCCAGAATGCAGTTGCCCCGTTTTCAAGGCGAACATCTTATTAATAACCAGAACCTGATGAAAGAATTAGCTGAATTTGCTTATGGTAAAGATATTAATGCAGCACAATTAGCATTGGCATGGATTCTTGCAAAAGGCTCGAATATCATCCCTATTCCCGGAACTAAGAGACGAAAATATTTAGAGTTAAACGCAAAAGCGGTTGATATTGAGTTGAACAAAGGTGATATTGCAGAAATAGAAAGCATCATTGCTAAATATCCGAATACGGGTGATCGATATCCTGCTTCAAGTATGGCATTAGTGGATAAAAGTAAATAATGATACATTTGTGCTAGCTTTTATAATCAAAGGCCTAGTTTATTTCAGATAGACTAGGCCTTTGATTATAATGGATCATTGCTATTGTAAACTCCCTACAAGACGAGTTTTAACAAAACAATCAGGATATTCACTGTTTATATAATCAATTAGCTTTTCTCGTAGATCTACCCGCAAATCCCAGTTTAGAGATGCGTCTTGGCTGCTGACCAATACCCTTAATTCTTTATATCGCTCTTTGGAGTCAGTGACTTGGATGTTAGCCACACGTTTATCCCATTGCGGATGATTTTCGAGTAATTGCAAAAGCTTTGTTCTTAGTGCATCTACTGGTAGCGAGTAATCTACATACAAGAAAATAGTGCCAAGTATATCCGATGTATTGCGTGTCCAGTTTTGAAATGGATGCTCGATAAAGTAAGTCACAGGAAGTACTAACCTCCTTTCATCCCAGATCTTCACGACTACATATGTTAATGTTATTTCCTCAATTCGCCCCCATTCTCCTTCAACAATTACCACATCATCTAGTCGAATGGGCTGCGTAAGGGCTATCTGTATCCCCGCTAGAAAAGTTGCGAGGCTCTTTTGAGCAGCAAAACCAACAATGACACCCGCTATTCCGGCAGAAGTCAAAAGGCTGATACCTATAGATCGAACCTCATCAAACGTCATTAAACAAAAAGCTATAATAATGATGGAAATGATTACTACCATGATATTTTCGAAGATTTTCATTTTAGTAAAGTTCCTCCGGGCATTCAGATTGTCAGCCACCGTCATGTCTTGCCTGTTCAGATAATAGTAAAACATGGTTTTGACTAACTTTATAAGTACCCAACCGATGGTGAGTATCAATAAAACATTATTGACCTTCATCAGCATATCGAAAATAGTAGTTTGAGAAAGAAATGAGTGGCTAAAGACCTTAAATAAAATCCAAAGTAATAGCCATAGAATAGGTATTTTAAGAATATCAATCGCAAAGTCGTCAACCCTGGTTTTGGTTTTTAATGCTTTTTTTCGAAGCATACTGATTACCCACCTATAAATAATAAATGTGATAACAATGGAAATGAAGAATAGAGCAGTCCCAAACAAGATGCGGTAGCTAGCTTCGGACATTAACTTTTCGATAATATTCATAGGATATTTTGATTCATTGATAGTGATGCATAGAATCATCCCTATTCAGATATGGTTTTCTTTTAAAACAGACTCCGATACTAATTAGTTCAAAGTAAAAAGAGAGCTATTACTACTATCTAGGTATTAAACACTGAATATAACTTAATAATGCCTATAGTATGTGACCGATATACCTAATTATGGGTATTGTGCTCGCCATTCAATGTCGGTAACTTTGCATTTGTAAAAAATCACAAATGATGCGACTCGGAATTATTGTTGTATACCTATTGTTTTTCACTCTCTTAGTGAATATGCAGGCACAGGGTCAAAAGGGAAATAAGACTGTCTCTATCTCTGGAATCGTGCGAGATTTCCACTCTCGTGAAGCGCTTAGTTTTGCAACAATTCAGCTACTATCGGAAAAAGGTACCCCTTACGGAGGTATATCTGATAGTAACGGTCGGTTTTATTTTGCCGGCATACATGTGGGTACCTATCGAATTGTCATTTCATACTTAGGCTATGACAAGTTAGAGCAGAGAATACAGTTACCTGTCGGAAACACGTTATCGCTTTTTCTTCACTCTTCGGCTACTTCGCTCAATGAAGTGATTGTTACTGCCTCTGAATCAAAGGGGATAACCAGTTCGTCAAAGATAGATCGCACAGCCATGGAGCATCTGCAACCCACTAGCTTTACTGATTTATTGGAACTATTACCTGGAGGTAAGTCGATAGATCCCAAAATGGGCGTGGCCAATCTTATCAGTTTGCGTGAGGCCGGAGCTACAAAAGAATCTATTTCTTCGCTCGGCGTAGCTTTTGTGGTAGATGGTGTACCAATGAATACGGATGGTAATCTTCAATATGTACCTGGTGAAAGTTCCGACAAAGTATCTGTGTCTAAAGGGGTAGATATGCGAATGATCTCTACGGATAATATTGAAAGTGTGGAAGTGGTTCGTGGCATACCTTCTGTGGAGTATGGCAATCTGACAAGTGGATTGGTGAAAATAAAAAGAAAAAAGGAAGTAACTCCTCTGCAAGCCCGTTTCAAAGCTGACCAATATAGCAAGCTCTTTTCTGTGGGAAAAGGTTTTGAACTTTCCGGGGGGAAATACATACTCAATACTGATTTTGCATATCTGGACTCAAAAGTAGATCCACGCAATAAATTGGAAAACTATAAACGTATAAATACTTCAGCTCGTCTGCACAGTGTAGGTGAAAGTTCTGCTTTTCGGTATGAATGGGATGCAAATGCGGATTATACCGGATCGTTTGATAATTCTAAATCTGATCCGGACATCACACTCGAAGGAGATGTCTATGATTCCTCTTATGATAAATTCAATCTGGGTGGAGCGCTTACCATTGATTTTCTTCATAATAAGTTTCTTCGTAAACTAGAGGCAACGGCTTCTGTTACTCAGGAGTTCAATCAGTTGAAACGAACCAAAACAGTGTCAATAGATCGGCCAACAGCGGTGCCTAATAGTTTGCAAACCGGCGAATATGATGGTGAGTACTTACCTTATACTTATATCGCTAATTTCCTGGCAGATGGTAAACCGATGAATGCTTATGCCAAACTCGCTACTACTTCTAAGTTTAAATGCCTAACTGCTTCGCATACGCTTAAAGCAGGAGTACAGTGGACTTATAATAAGAATTTTGGAGACGGACAGGTTTATGATGTTACCCGTCCGCTATTTTATTCCTCTTCCAGTCGCCCACGTAATTATAAAGATATTCCGGCAACGGAAGAAATTGCTTTTTATATCGAAGATGCATTAAACTTCTCTGTTGGCCGACATCAGTTTGACCTTGTAGGCGGTGTGCGTGCTATTTCTCTGCTCAACCTCTCGGATGCCTACAAGATGAGTGGAAAGGTGTATCTTGATCCTCGTATCAATGCGAAATGGACACTTCCTACATTGGGTGACGGGTGGGAAATAGATTTAACAGCTGGTTTGGGTTGGCATACTAAAACGCCCACGCTAGATCACCTTTATCCGGATGCGTATTATCAGGATATTGTACAGTTGAATTATTATCATGACAATGCGGATTATCGGCGCATCAACATGATGACGTATAAGTGGGATAACACGAACTATAATCTTGAACCGGCACAAAACCGTAAATGGGAAGTGAGGTTAGGAGCCTCTTACCGTGGAAACAATTTTTCGGTGACTTACTTCGATGAACGCATGAAGAATGCTTTCCGCGATATTTCTTATTATAAAGCATTGGCATATAAAAATTATGATGCCACTTCTATTGATGCTTCTACTTTAACAGGGCCTCCGGCATTAGAAAATATGACTTACACACAGGACACATTGCTTGATACTTACAGTATGGTAGGCAATGGAACACGATTATATAAACAAGGTATAGAGTTTCAATATTCGTCCAAACGAATAGAATCGCTCAGCACCAAGATAACGATTAACGGTGCATGGTTTCGTACCATCTACAGCAATAGTATGCCTTTTTATAAATCCTCTTCCATTCTGCTAGATGATGAACAATTGCAATATATTGGTCTATATGAGTGGGAAAGTGGCTATAAGAAACAAATGTTCAACACTAACTTCATGTTCGATACTTATATAAAGGAGCTAGGGCTCATCTTTTCCACTTCGGCACAATGCACATGGTTTACTAGCAGCCAACCCTTGTGGAACGATGGTACACCTACTAAATATATTGATAAATCGGGTACAGAACATATCTTTACTGAGGCTGATAAAACGGATACGCAGTTGCAGCACCTCGTAGAAAGCTATGCCTCTTCTTATTTTGATAAAAAAACAGTTCCATTTGCCATGGATATCAATCTGAAAGCAACCAAAGAGTTCGGTAAAAACATCAATTTAGCTTTCTTTGTTAACAGAATATTAACAGTTTATCCGGATTATCATTCTGGTGCGCAGTTGATAAGGCGGCAGTCTTCTCCTTATTTTGGAATGGAGATGAGCATGAAATTCTAGAATTAATAACTCAAATATAAAATTAAAAATGAGAATCAAGTATGCAGTTTTTTCATTGTTTGTGGTTGCTGCAATTAGTTTGACAGCGTGTAGTGATGATGAGGTGAAGACCTCTGAAGTGTCTTTGGGCTTGAGCTTACCCAGCACGATTGAAAATCTGTCGGTTAATTCAGGCTCTTTTACTTTTACTAATGTGAGCACGGCTACAGAGGTTTCTGTCGACTATGGTGCAACACTGGTTACACAGTTGCCCGATGGACTGTACAATGTTTCGTTTACCGGAAAGGCTTCTTACACGTATACGAAAGAAACTCTTGTTGATGGTGAAACGGTTGTTAGCGATACACTGGTAACAAAATCTTTGCAAGGTTCGCAGCAAAATGTTCAAATTACGGGAGGCAGTTATTCACTTAGCTTAAGTGTTTATCTGGTGAACGACAAAGCCGATTTTGTGATTGCTGAAATTTATGGAGTGGGTACTTATACACCCGGAACTAGTAGTCAATACAATGGTGATCAGTATTTTCGTGTTTACAATAACTCCGATCAGACACTTTATGCAGATGGATTAGTGCTTCTAGAATCAAAGTTTACTACTACGCAAAAATATGCTTATAATCCTGATAAAATGGATGAAGCAATGACTGTACAGGTAGTAGCCATGATACCTGGAAGTGGCGAGGAACATCCGGTGGAGCCGGGAGAATCAATCATTATTTGCGATAATGCCATAAATCATTTGGAAGCAAATGCTAGTTCTTTCGATTTGAGTGGTGCGGATTTTGAATGGTACACACAATCTACCAGCACGACGAATCCCGATTCTGATAATCCTTCTGTGCCTAATTTGGAAATGCTTTACAACTATACAAAGACTATTTGGGTACTGAATAAACAAGGAGTAAAAGCGTATGCACTAGCTCGGTTGGGGGTTACTAAAGAGGAATATCTTGCTGATTATACCTATACGTACAATTATGTATTGTCTACCGGAGCAACCAGCAAAGACTATACTGAATATTATATTCCTAATGATTGGATCATTGATGCGGTGAATCTAAGCCCGAAAAGTGCTTATGTGTGGAATGTTACTTCTGCCTCTTTGGATATGGGCTTTACCTATTTTGGTTTAAACAATACAATTAAAGAGAATCTCGGTAAAGGAGTGAATCGGAAGGTATCATACACCACTACGGATGGTCGTGAGGTGTTGCAGGATACAAACAACTCTTCGGTCGACTTTACACCTGCAAGTACAGCATCTCTGGCAACTAATTAATAGGAATACTAAAGCAAAAAGATGAAATTACGTTGTTTCATATTCGGTTTGTTATGCACTATGGTAGAAATATCGGTTGTTCAAGCAGCAGATACGCTGACTGTGGAGCGGAAAATTATTCAGGCCCAATCTCCCGTGCAAAAGTTCAGAAGCCAGATGTGGGCTAATCCGGCTTTAAAATACTATTTGCAAGATTTTTCCCTTTCCTCAATGGCTTTAAATGCTACTCTTGATAACAGAGGAAAGGCTACGCTGGCTGAAGAGGGAGATGAAAAGAACGTTTTTGGTGTTCAAGCGGAATCATTCGTTCGCCTTTCCGATCATGTGCGTGTGTTTGGCGCAGCCGGTTATAATGATGAGCATATAAAGAATGTACTTTGGAATGAGACGTCCGATTTCAATATCATCTATCCTTATGTCACGGCTGATTCTATTGGCGGTGACATGGATGGAGAAGAATATTCGTTTATGGGTGGGTATGCTCGTACACTTGGCAAGTGGATCATTGGTGCTTCTCTAGATTATCGTGCAGCCATTTACTATCGGCAAAAAGATCCGCGACCAAAGAATGTAATTTCGGATTTGCATGCTACTATTGGGGTATCAAGAGCATTGACAGATGCTTATTATCTGGGACTGGCTCTGCATGCGCGAAGGTATGATCAGAAAAGTGAAATTACTTATATGAGTGATTTAGGTTCTACTTCTGTCTACCACATGCTGGGCATGGCGATGAACTATGCCCGTTTTGCCGGAAGTCAATTTAGCTCTAATTATAAAGGAAAAGGAGTTGGGCTGAGTATTGACTTGATGCCACAACGACGAAATGGGGTGTCAGCTTCGGTTAAAGCGGATCATTTTGAGTTTATTAAGCAACTAATCAGCATTAATTATGCTCCTATTGCAGAGGTGGATGAAAACAGTATTGCGCTAGAACTGGCGTGGCTTCAACCGAAGAAAGCATTTATCTATGGTGTGAAATTGGTTGCACTTGGTAAGTTCAGAACAGGAACTGAAAACATTTTTGGTGATCCTACAGGTAATGTTTATCCCATCATCAGTAGCTTGAAGCAATACTCAAATAACCTGTTGGAGGCTACGCTGAGTGGTATCTTAGCTGATGATGCGGAGAAATGTAAAATGACTTGGTCCGTGTTGCCGTTTGCTGGTATACGTTGGGAAAAAACTAAGTATATAAATCCACAGCGATATATGGAATGGGCAACACTGAAAGCAGGGGTGCAATCAAATACAACTTTTAAGATGAAGCATGCGCTGTTGACAACGGGATTCACGGCCGACTATCATGCAAATCTAAAAGCCGAGAAACTGTTGACGGGTTTAGATATACAAAGTTCTGTGGGGAAGAATCTGTTGAATAGTTATGCTTATCAGTCAGATAGTTTTGCACATGTGTCACTATCATGTAGATATGATTATTTACTGGCAGGTAATAAAACCGCTTTTGCTTCTATAAACTGGGAGCATGGAGTATACAAGGAATATGGAGCAACAAACCAATGGATGGCTTCTGTCGGGATTGCGTTTTAAAGAAAATATTTATCTAATAATTAAATAATGAAGAAGAATTACATGTTATTTGCTACAGCGATTGTTGTAGCAATCGTCTTTGCCTCATGTGGCAGTAAATCTCAGAAAACAGCTACGGGAAGTGGAACCGAACAGGAACAATCTTCTGCTCTGGAAGTTGATTCGCTTCTTGCAAATGCTGACTCCTTGTCTGGGGAAGAGGTTACAGTAGAAGGCGTTTGTACTCATATCTGCAAGCATGGCGGACGAAAGATTTTTTTGATGGGTAGTGACGATACGCAAAGCATCCGCATTGAAAGTGGTAAACTAGAGAAATTCGATCAGAAATGCGTGAACAGTATCGTTCGTGTAACAGGTACACTTGTTGAGGAACGTATTGATGAAGCATACCTGCAAAATTGGGAAGGACAGATCAAGGCACAGGCAGCAGAAAAACATGGAGATGGTGAAGCTGGATGCAGCACTGAGAAGAAGGTTCGTGGCGAAACAGATAATACACCGGAAGGTAGAATCGCCAATTTTCGTGCTAAGATAGCCAAACGTAAGGCGAAAAATGGCAAAGAATATCTGTCTTTCTATTACATAGAGGCTTCAGCTTATGAAATTCAGCAGTAATCTGCTACGTAAATGGAGCAGAGCAATACACCGTGATTTATCTTTCTTCTTTTCGGGAATGTTACTTATTTATGCCATATCGGGTATTGTGATGAACCACAGAGATAGTATTAATCCCAATTATACGATTGAGCGAAAGGAATATATGATAGATCGGCCTTTGCCGCTTAAAGAATCCATCACTCGCCAAACAGTACTGGAATTGCTGCATCCGTTGGGTGAGACAGAGAACTACACCAAGCATTACTTTCCGGAACAGGAGGTAATGAAGGTATTTTTGAAAGGAGGTTCTAATTTGCTGGTAAACCTGAAAACAGGAGAGGCTGTGTATGAGGGTGTACATCGACGCTATGTGATAGGAGCGATGGCTCGTCTGCACTACAATCCAGGCAGTTGGTGGACATTCTTTGCTGATGCTTTTGCCATCGGACTTATTGTGATAACAATCACGGGTATGGCAATGCTTAAAGGTAATAAAGGTATTTGGGGCAGAGGAGGTATGGAGCTTTTGGCAGGTATCATGGTGCCACTGCTTTTTCTCTTTTTCTTTTGAAGATTGATGAATTAAAAGATTTTATGAATAAAGGAACAATGGAAAATATCATTGAATGTAAAGGTTTGACGCACTATTATGGCAAAAGGCTTATTTATGAAGACCTCAGTTTTAGTGTGCCCAAAGGAAGAATACTGGGGCTCTTGGGCAAAAATGGTACGGGAAAAACAACGACCATCAATATTCTGAGTGGCTACTTGAAACCGAGGGCAGGAGAGTGTTTTATTTTCGGGCAGGAGATACAACACATGGATCCGGCTTTGCGAAGCAACATCGGTTTGCTTATTGAAGGGCATGTTCAGTATCAGTTTATGACAATTAAAGAAATTGAGAAATTCTATGCTTCGTTTTACCCTCAATGGAAAAAAGAAGCGTATTATGAATTGATGAATAAACTAAAGGTGGCACCCGGGCAGCGTATTTCTCGCATGTCATGCGGGCAACGTTCGCAAGTGGCATTGGGACTTATTCTCGCTCAAAATCCAGAATTGTTGGTCTTGGATGATTTCTCACTAGGTTTAGATCCAGGCTATCGCCGCTTATTTGTCGACTATCTGCGCGACTATGCCTTGGCGGAAAACAAAACAGTCTTCCTGACTTCACACATCATTCAAGACATGGAGCGGCTGATAGATGATTGTATTATCATGGATTATGGTAAGATACTGATTCAGCAACCTATAAACAAGTTGCTGAATGAAGTGAGAAAGTACACACTTACTGTGCCCGAAGGATACGCTCTGCCTTCAATGAATGATTTTTATCATCCTACGTTGATTCGAAACACGTTGGAGGCATTCTCTTTTTTGCCGGCAGACGAAGTCGAAACTCGTCTCAAGACAATGGAGGTGCCTTATAGTGTGTTGAATAGTGAAAAGGTGAATCTGGAAGACGCCTTCATCGGATTGACAGGAAAGTATTAATGATATAAATAAAATAAGATGTTTAAAGCTATATTTTATAAAGAATGGATCAAGACCAGATGGTACCTGCTACTGGCAGTTGCCACTACACTTGGTTTTGCGGGATACAGTATGCTCCGTATTAGTCGTGTAGTCGATTTAAAAGGAGCAGAACATGTGTGGGAGGTAATGTTATCTCGTGATGTTATTTTCATCGACTTACTGGAATATATACCTTTGTTAGTGGGAATGCTTCTTGCTGTGGTACAATTTGTGCCCGAAATGCAACGTAAATGCCTCAAATTAACTTTGCATCTGCCATATTCGCAGTTACGAATGGTTGGAGCAATGTTACTTTATGGATTATTGGTGCTTTCGTTTTGCTTTGCAGCTAACTTTTTTTTGATGGCCCTTTACCTGCATGGAGTGATAGCAGCTGAACTGGAACAACACATTTTGCTAACTGCCGTACCTTGGTATCTGGCCGGCATCACTGCTTATTTACTAGTATCATGGATTTGTTTGGAACCTACATGGAAACGGAGAATTATTAATCTGACAATGAGCGTGCTTTTGTTGCGCATCTTCTTTCTCTCAGTTACCCCGGAAGCATACAATCAGTTTCTTCCTTGGTTGCTGATCTATACACTGCTTACAGCTTCATTGTCATGGCTCTCCGTATCACGTTTCAAAGTAGGAAAGCAAGATTGAGTTTAATTTTCTAGTAATTCATTTGTAAATTGTAATAAACCATGTTACGTTTCAGCAAAATATTATTTTATTTCACGGTCATTTTTCTCTTGCTTTGGCAACTACCGTGGTGCTACAACTTCTTTACCGCCAAATCGTCTAAGTCAGGTTTTGTGCTTTATAGTTCGATAATTGGTGACTTTGTGATAACCGGTCAGCAGGAAGGAAAAGATGGGAAAGAAGGCAAAATTGTTGTCAGACGTGATTTGTCGGGGCATAAGTATACACAAGATGAAGTAGACAGCATTCTTCCGATGTTTTATTGTCGGCAGTTGATGTCCGACGAGCGATTTCCAGATTCTATCAATGGGGTAGAAGTCACTCCTCGATTGGTTCAGACCGAAAATTTTGTTTTCAAAATTGCTCCTACCGATTTGAATACACCACATATAGGGCTTTATCCGTTACTCGAATCCATGTCTGGTCGTGTGGAATTGGAAATGCCGAAAGATGTATTTCGCATTACAAACAAAGGCATTGAATTTGTGGATATGGCAACAAACAGTATTGAATCGGCAAAAAGTACTCTATTCACAGAAGCATTGACGAAGAAAGGTTTTCATTTTCCTGCTATAGAAATAACAGGAAACCCTACTACCCGTAAGGAATATGATGAAGGATACGTACTATTGGATGTCAACAGACAGTTATTTCATTTAAAGCAGGTGAAGGGTCGTCCTTATGTTCGTATAGTTGATGTTCCACACGGTGTCGAATTGAAACATCTTTTCATTACAGAGCTTAAAAGCCGTAGAACATTGGCACTCATGACGGATAAGAATTATTCTCTATATGTGCTTACTGCACCTTATGAAATTAAAAAGGTAGCTATTCCTTCTTTTGATCCTGAAAAAGAAGCTGTGTCAATTATTGGTAATCTGTTCGACTGGACTTTGCGCATTACTAGTCAAGAAGAAGATAATTATTTTGCAGTGCGTTCTGATGATTTTTCGTTAATCAAAGCAATGAAGAATCCTACTGTTGAAGAGACACTTGCTCAAAAGATAGGTAACTATATCTTCCCTATTCGTATTAGCTTTACCGGTGAATTGGATAACTTTGTAAAACCTCGAATTTGAATCATAGAGAAAGGTGTACTATTTCCATTTAAATATATAGCTCTTGTACATCCGATTGAAGGAAGTTACAATAGACTATTATAAACTAAAAAGGTGTCCTTTAAAAGGACACCTTTTTAGTTTATAATAGAATTTTATCGTCTTAATAGGCAAACAAAGGATATTTTTCCATTGTCTTATTAACACGTACGCGAACTTGAGCGATAATCTTTTCGTCTTCCGGATTAGAGAGAACGGTTTCTATCATCTCTGCAATTTCCAGCATCAAGTCTTCCTTAGCACCACGGGTAGTGATGGCTGGAGTACCCAGACGAATACCTGAAGTTTGGAAAGCAGAACGGCTGTCAAACGGAACCATATTCTTGTTCACGGTGATGTCTGCAGCAACCAATGCCTTCTCGGCCACTTTACCGGTTAGTTCAGGATATTTGGCACGTAAGTCAACCAACATAGAGTGGTTGTCAGTACCCCCTGAAACGATAGTGAATCCACGATCCATCAATGCTTTAGCTAAAGTTGCCGCATTTTTCTTAACCTGTGTTTGATATTCTTTGTATTCAGGTTGCAAACATTCTCCAAATGACACTGCTTTAGCAGCAATGACATGTTCCAATGGCCCCCCTTGTACTCCCGGAAATACAGCCGAATCTAACAATTGAGACATCATTTTAATTTCTCCCTTTGGAGTAGTTTTTCCCCAAGGATTGGGGAAGTCTTTACCTAAGAGGATAACACCTCCACGAGGGCCACGAAGCGTTTTATGTGTTGTAGATGTAACGATATGTGCATATTTAAGCGGGTTGTCAAGTAAACCGGCAGCAATAAGTCCGGCGGGATGAGCCATGTCTATCATTAAGATAGCACCTATTTTATCAGCAATTTCACGCATGCGTTTGTAATCCCATTCACGAGAGTAAGCAGAACCACCACCAATAATCATTTTAGGTTTTTCACGTAAGGCCACTTCCTCCATTTGGTCATAGTCTACTCTTCCTGTTTCCTGTTTTACATTGTATTCACATGGAGTATAGATAATGCCCGAAGTATTAACCAATGAACCGTGAGATAAATGTCCGCCATGAGAGAGATTTAGCCCAAGGAATTTGTCGCCAGGGTTAAGAACTGCTAAGAAAACAGCAGCATTGGCTTGTGCACCCGAGTGTGGTTGTACGTTTGCCCATTCTGCTCCAAAGATTTCTTTTAAACGATCGATGGCAATTTGTTCACTTTGGTCTACTACCTCGCAACCTCCATAATAGCGTTTCCCGGGATACCCTTCGGCATATTTGTTGGTTAGGCAGGATCCCATTGCCTGCATTACTTGATCACTAACGAAGTTTTCAGATGCTATCAACTCGATACCTTTGAGTTGACGTTGATGCTCTTTTTCGATAATATCGAAAATTAAATCGTCTCTTTTCATTCTTTTTGTAGATAAGATAAATAAGTACTTATTCGAGATTCTTTATTAAGCGCACAAATTTATAGAAAAAGAATAATAAACGCACGGAATTTATTGGAATAAATGAGATTTTTCTTTCATTTTAAAAGATTAGCCCTAAAGAAAAACTAAGTGCAATGTCTCTTCTTTTGAATATAATAGGTGTCACTTCTTCATTGTTAGTAGAAGCTGTGCCATCATAAGTCACTGATTTTGAGATGTTACGCATGCCTATTTCGTAACGGAAATCAAAGTAGAGATTGGAGATATTTACCCCTACGCCAAGCACTCCGCTAATATTGAAAGGATAAAGTTCTTCTTTGACACTTTCCTGATCAAAATTTTCAAAAGTAATATCATTTTGTTTATTCCATAAGTATCTGAGCTTGGGGCCGATGAAAACAGACATGCCATACGGGCCTTTCTTTACGATGTTATAGCCATATAGTAGAGGTATTTCCAGGCTATGAATGCTTGAATTAACTAAAGCATAATCGGGGGCTACATCGAGATCGTGCGAACCGAGTTTATCAAACTCGATTTCACAACGGCTCACAGCATAAGAAATTTCAGGTTGTATGAAATGCTTTTTCATATTAAAACGAGCAAAGATAGAACCAACATATCCTATTTTGTAGTTATTTTGAGTATCATTTATCTTTAGCCCGTTTAGCTGGAGTTCCGACACAAGATACATGGAGGAGTTAAATCCAGCCCTTAGACCGAAATTTACTTTTCGATCATTAGGAGTTTTACTTGTTTTTTCTTGTCCAAAGACATAGAAAGCCAACAAAGTAAATAGCAAAAGGAATGATAATCGTTTCATTTCTTATTTCTTGTTTTCTTCTTTTCAACAGACCAGCCAAATTTTCCTATTCCGGCCCCTAGCTCAAAATAGTTTCCATGAACATAAACTAGCGGATTCGTTTGTGCTAACTCCAGTTTTCCTGTCTCTTTATTCAAAAATTTCTCGTCGGCCCGTACGTTTACTACATCTGCAATAAACATATGGTGAGAGCCTAATACCACAATCTCTTTGACTTTACATTCAATACAGAGGGGCGACTCTTCGATTAATGGAGCATTCACAATGGAACATTTTCCGGGAGTTAGTTTCATTTCTTCAAACTTGTTATAATCCTTTCCTGAGCGCACTCCGCACCAATCAGTAGCAAAAGCCATTTTTTTGTTGGTCAGGTTGATTACAAACTCCATGTTTTTTTTTATAATATCGTACGAATGTCTTTCCGGGCGGACAGAGATATAACACATGGGTGGGTTAGTACAAATTGTGCCTACCCATGATAGCGTGATAATATTATATTCGCTTTCATCATTTCCACAACTCACCATTACAGCAGGTAGAGGATATATCATCGTTCCCGGTTTCCAGTCCTGTTTCATAAAATAACGATTTCTTCCTTCTTTTGTTCTTTCTCGCAATAATGACACTTAATGATGCCATTGTCTTTGTCTGTTACATGAAACAGTGTAGACATGGGCTCATTGTTGGTAATACATTTCGGGTTGGCGCACTTCACAATACCTTTTAATTCGTCGGGCATATATACCTCTTTTTTTTCTATTACTGCATAATCGCGGATAATATTGAGTTTTACATGCGGTGCTACTACAGATATGCGATTAATTTCTTCATCACAGAAGAACTTATCAGCAATTTTTATAATTCCTTTTTTACCGAGCTTTTTGCTTTCCAAGTTAAAACCAATGGTGATGTTATTCCCCATGTGCTCCAATCCTAATAAAGAGACTACAGTGAAAAGTTTCTCAGAAGGTATATGGTCTATTACAGTTCCGTTTTTCAATGCGGCTACTTGCAGGGCTTGTTTATTCTTGTTCATTTTTTATCTACTTGATAATATTCGATTGATTTAATTACATAATATCTTGCAACGCAATTCCTAATACGTCACACAATATGGCTTGGCGGGCATATACTCCGTTCAACGCTTGCTGGAAGTAGTAGGCTTTTGGATTATCATCCACGTCATAAGCAATCTCGTTGACGCGTGGGAGTGGGTGTAAGATTCGTAGATTGGGACGCGTTTGTTCCAACATCTTATTCTTTAGGATATAGATGTTTTTTACACGTTCATACTCCATCATGTCAGTGAAGCGTTCTCGTTGTACTCGGGTCATGTACAATATGTCCGCATCAGCAATAATTTCTTCGGTGAAATCGGTGTGTTCTATATAATTAATATGGTTATGTTTGCAGTATATCTTATATTCTTCGGGCATTTTTAACTCTTCGGGTGCAATAAAGTGAAAGACCGGATTGAAATGTCGCATAGCCATGAGCAGGGAGTGTACTGTGCGGCCGTATTTTAAGTCGCCTACAAGATAAATATTCAGATTCTCAAGGGTTCCTTGAGTTTTGTAGATGGAATAAAGATCGAGCATGGTTTGCGAAGGATGTTGGTTGGCTCCGTCGCCTGCATTTACAATCGGAACAGGTGCTACTTCACTTGCATATCGAGCAGCACCTTCAAGGTGATGCCTCATCACAATTACATCTGCATAATTGCTCACCATCATGATTGTATCTTTAAGAGTTTCTCCTTTAGAGGAACTTGTCGCTTTAGGATCACTGAAGCCTATTACGCGCGCTCCAAGGCGGTTGGCTGCTGTTTCAAAACTGAGGCGCGTGCGGGTAGAGGGTTCGAAGAATAGAGTAGCAACCACTTTTCCTTCCAGAATCTTTCTGTTTGGGTTCTTCTCAAACTGTTTCGCCATCTCGAGCATATAGAGAATTTTTTCTTTCGAATACTCGGCTATGGTCACTAAGCTTTTGTTTTCCATATCGTTATATATTTATTGATATACCATTAATACGGAGCGTAAAGATACGAATAAGAAACTATTCACCAAGAACAATGATTCATAAAAATTAAAACGCTTTCTAAAATATGTTGTGAAAGAAAAAGTTTTATCCTAATTTTGCACTCTTGAATAGAATCGGTCTAATAAATGCTTGCAATATAAAATAAAAAATACAAAGCGAAGGATGATACGAAAAATAATAAAAGGATTGTGGATCTTCTTTGCAGCCATGGTGTTGCTGGGTGTGATTGTTTTTACCTCCATAGCTAAAGGCTGGATAGGATATATGCCGGATATAGAGGAGCTTGAAAACCCTAATTATAAGTTTGCTACTGAATTATTATCTGAGGACGGAAAAGTTTTGGGAACATGGTCGCTTAGTAAAGAAAACCGTGTTTATACAAGCTATGGCGAGTTATCGCCCAACATTGTCAACGCGTTGATAGCGACAGAAGATGCTCGCTTTACAAGCCATTCGGGTATTGATGTGAAAGCATTGGCTCGTGCAGTGGTGAAGCGTGGTTTATTCTTTCAGAAAAGTGCAGGAGGAGGTAGTACCCTTACTCAGCAGTTATCGAAACTATTATATTCCCCCGATGCTAATAGCTTTACGCAGCGATTTTTTCAGAAGCCCATTGAATGGGTGATTGCTGTACGTTTGGAACGCTATTATACCAAAGAGGAGATCTTAACGATGTATCTCAATAAGTTTGATTTCTTAAATAATGCCGTGGGTGTGAAAACTGCTGCATATACATATTTCGGATGTGAGCCCGGCGAACTCAAAATAGAAGAAGCGGCTACGCTTGTAGGCATGTGTAAAAATCCGTCGTTCTATAATCCTGTTCGATTTAACGAACGTGCTCGCGGGCGTAGAAACGTGGTACTCGATCAAATGAGAAAAGCTGATTACATCACTGATGAAGAATGTGATTCGTTACAGCAACTTCCACTTACACTGAAATTCCATCGGGTAGATCATAAAGAAGGGTTAGCTACTTATTTTCGAGAATATCTTCGTTCGATGATGACTGCCAAGTATCCTGATAGAAGTGATTATCATAGTTGGCAATCACAGAAATATTACGAAGATTCTTTGGCATGGGCAACGAATCCACTTTATGGTTGGTGTCAAAAGAATAAGAAGAAGGATGGCTCTAACTACAGTATCTATACAGATGGGCTAAAGATATACACTACGATTGATTCGCGCATGCAGCAATATGCTGAAGAAGCTGTTGCTGAACATTTGGGAGGATACTTACAACCTCGTTTTTTTGCGGAGAAAAAAAACAAAAAGACTGCTCCTTATAGCCGTATGCTACCTGAATCTCAAGTAAACCAGATTTTGGAGAAAGCCATGAAACAGACCGATCGTTATCGCATCATGAAAGATAATGGAGCTTCTGAATCAGAGATAAAGAAGGCATTCAATACTCCCGAAGAGATGTCCGTTTTCACGTGGCATGGAGACAAGGATACCATTATGACCCCGCTCGACTCAATTAGATATTACAAATATTTCTTACGTACTGGATTTATGTCTATGGATCCTTTCAATGGTCATGTTAAAGCGTATGTTGGTGGACCTAATTATTCATATTTTCAGTATGATATGGCGATGGTTGGTCGTCGCCAAGTGGGCTCAACGATTAAACCCTATTTATATACACTTGCCATGGAGAGTGGATATTCTCCTTGTGATGAAACCAGAAATGTAGAGCAAACGATTATCACAGAGACTGGTGAGGCTTGGTCTCCCAGGAACAGTTCGAACAAGCGTTATGGGGAGATGGTTACGTTGAAATGGGGATTAGCTCAATCGAATAACTGGATTTCGGCTTACCTAATGGGTAAACTTAACCCTTACGCACTTGTGCGGTTAATTCATAGTTTTGGCGTACTCAACAAAGACATACAGCCTACACCTGCTCTTTGTCTTGGTCCGTGCGAGATCTCTGTGGGCGAAATGGTGAGTGCTTATACTGCGTTTGCCAATAAGGGTATTCGTGTTGCTCCTTTGTTTGTTACTAAAATAGAAGATAGCGATGGAAATGTTATTTCTACTTTTACCCCACAAATGGAAGAGGTGATAAGCGCTACCAGTGCTTACAAAATGCTTGTGATGCTTCGCGGCGTTATCAATGAAGGTACTGGTGGACGTGTACGTCGTTACGGTATAAAAGCCGATATGGGTGGAAAGACCGGTACAACCAATCGTAACTCTGATGGATGGTTCATGGGCTTTACTCCTTCATTGGTATCAGGTTGTTGGGTCGGTGGAGAAGAGCGTGATATACACTTCGACACTATGACCGATGGACAAGGGGCAGCTATGGCATTGCCTATTTGGGCTCTTTATATGAATAAGGTATATGCCGACAAATCTTTGGGATATGATCAGAGTGAACGGTTTAAAATGCCCGAAAACTTTGATCCGTGTGGTAGTGACGCTGATAATTCAGAAACTACAGTGGAACCGGGATTAGACGACTTATTTAAATAATGACAACGCATGCTTGTCTTGTTTGCCTTGGCAGTAACAATGAGAAGGAAGTCAATATGTCTCTTGCCCGTAAGCGGCTGATAGAGTTGTTTCCTTCCATTCGCTTTTCCGTCGAGCTACAGACTGAGCCTTTTGGATTGTATAATCCGACTCCTTTTTCCAATCAGTTAGCACAGTTTGCAACGCAGGAAGATTTGTCTACTGTTATTCATTTCTTGAAAGGAATAGAACAAGAAACCGGTCGTAAACCGGAAGATAAGGCCGAAGAAAAAATAAAACTGGATATTGATTTACTAATGTATGATGATGCAGTTTTAAAGCCGGATGATATGAAACGTGCGTATGTGATCGATGGACTTCGGCAACTACGTGGCGATCGTTTATTATAAATTCTCTAACTCACATTAAAATGAAATTTTTAGGAATAATTCCAGCCAGATATGCCTCTACACGCTTTCCCGCTAAGCCTCTGGCCATCTTGGGCGGGAAGACTGTTGTACAACGAGTATATGAACAAGTAGCCGGCATTTTAGATGATACTTATGTAGCCACGGACGATGAGCGCATTGAAGCGGCGGTTAAAGCGTTTGGTGGTAAGGTTGTAATGACTTCGACCGATCATAAAAGCGGTACCGATCGTTGTTATGAAGCTTGCCTGAAGATAGGAGGTGCATTTGATGTGGTAGTTAACATTCAAGGTGACGAACCTTTTATTCAAGCTTCACAGTTAGAAGCGATAAAGGATTGTTTCAAGGATTCTTCTACACAAATAGCTACATTAGTAAAGCCTTTCACGGTTGATGATACAATCGAAGCATTGGAGAATGTCAATTCACCCAAAGTAGTACTCAATAAGAATAGAAATGCCCTATACTTCAGTCGCTCAATCATTCCTTATCAACGAAATGTCAATAAAGTAGATTGGTTGAAGAATCATACCTATTATAAACATATTGGTCTTTATGCTTATCGCGTAGAAGTTTTAAAAGAGATCACCGCTTTGCCACAATCATCTCTCGAATTGGTAGAATCATTGGAACAACTTCGTTGGTTGGAAAATGGATATACTATCAAAGCCGGAATCACTACAATGGAGACAATCGGTATTGATACACCCGCAGATCTCGAAAAAGCAGAGAAGTATTTACACCTATTGAATCCTGAAAATCATTTATGAATCGAACCATTCAACCTTCTGTTTGTGAATTGGCACAAATAGATATTCTTCGACCTGTAAGAGTCGTGATGCCCAACGGTATTCTGTTAGATGTAATTAATAGTGGCGAGCAAGAAGTGATTCGCCTGGATCTTGTCTTTGCCGGAGGCAGATGGCATCAATCGCAAAAGTTGCAAGCGCTGTTCACTAACCGCCTGTTGCGCGAAGGAACTCAAACTTATAGTTCGGCTACTATTGCCAACCGCTTGGACTATTATGGTGCATGGTTGGAACTCTCCACTTCGGTAGAGCATGCGTACATCACGTTGTATTCCTTAAACAAATACTTTAAAGAGACACTCGAAGTCCTTGAATCGATTATCAAAGAACCCATATTTCCGGAAAAGGAACTCTCCACTGTGATCGACAGTAACATACAGCAATTTCAGATAAACTCTACCAAAGTAGATTACCTAGCTCACCGTAGCCTCTTGAATGCCTCTTTTGGGGAGCAGCACCCCTGTGGGCAAACGCTGATCGAAGAGGATTATCGAAGGATCAATTCCACATTGCTTCGGGAGTTTTATACTGATTATTATCACTCCGGCAACTGCCATATTTTTCTTTCCGGCAAAGTTACTGATGAGATTATTCAGAACGTTCAATCAACATTTGGAACTGAAATGTTTGGAAATACCACTCACTCCCTCATTAAACCGGAATATGCGCTTACTACAACTCCTGAAAAGAGAATTTTTACTGAGAGAGCTGAGGCGATGCAAAGTGCGGTGAGGATGGGTAACCTCACTATCACACGTGATCATCCGGACTATCTGAAACTTCGGGTACTGGTGACCTTATTCGGAGGATATTTCGGAAGCCGGCTCATGTCTAATATTCGTGAAGATAAAGGGTACACTTACGGCATTTCCGCAGGAATTTTATTCTATCCTAATAATGGTTTATTGGTTATTAGCACAGAGGCGGCTAATGAATATGTAGAACCGCTAATGTGTGAGGTTTATCGCGAAATAGAAAAACTTCAAAATGAATTCGTGGGTGCAAAAGAACTCTCAATGGTAAAAAACTATATGTTGGGCGAGATGTGCCGTAATTATGAGTCGCCTTTTTCTTTGTCAGATGCTTGGATATTTATTCTTACCAGCGGACTTGATGATGAGTATTTCTCCCGTTCTCTGCAAGCCGTCAAGGAGGTGACTTCACAAGAAATCTGCGATCTTGCCCGCCACTATTTATGCAAAGAGAAATTAAAAGAGGTCATTGCTGGTAAAAAGATGTCATAAAAGGCCTGCCTGGTAATGCTTTTTTGGATATAAATAGTATTTTTGTATCAGTTACTAACTAAAAAACACCTAATAATAGATGAGATATCTCTACACTGCAATTCTTTTGCTCTTTCTTTCACATACTACTATTCAGGCTCAAGGCATTGGTGGTTTCATCGGAAAGATATCTGATTCTTTTTCCGGGGAGATCAAAATTGGGAATTATACCTTCAAAGACGGTTCTGTTTATACAGGCGAATTGAAAGGACATAAACCAAACGGCAAGGGCAAAACAATATTTAAGAATGGTGACATATACGAAGGTGAATATGTAAAAGGTAAGCGTGAAGGATATGGTGTTTATGTTTTCCCTGACGGCGAAAAATATGAAGGCCAATGGTATCAGGATCAACAACATGGTATCGGAACTTACTATTTTCTGAATAATAATCGCTATACCGGCATGTGGTATCAAGACTATCAACATGGTGAGGGAACAATGACTTATCACAATGGAGATACTTACGAAGGTAGCTGGGCGAATGACAAACGTGAGGGAAAAGGTACCTATATATGGAAAAACGGTTCAAAATATGTAGGCCTATGGAAAGGCGATAAGAAAAACGGTCAGGGAGAATTATCGTGGAATGATGGCTGCAAATATACTGGTAACTGGAAAAGTGATTCACGCGATGGTAAAGGCACGTTTGAATATGCTAACGGAGATAAATATGTGGGCGATTGGGTAGAGGATGTACAACACGGAAAAGGAATCTATTTTTTCAATACAGGCGATCGTTATGAGGGTTCTTACTTGCAGGGTGAGCGTACCGGTACCGGAATCTACTTTCATGCCAATGGTGACAAATATGTAGGTAACTTCAAAGATGGAATACAAGATGGTAAAGGAACTTTCACTTGGGCCAACGGAGCTGTTTATGAAGGTGATTGGAAAGATAACAATCGGAATGGAAACGGTGTTTATAAATGGAGTAATGGCGATGTTTACGAAGGGGAGTGGAAGAACAATCAACCCAATGGGCAAGGCTTGCTAACACTCACTAATGGAACCAAATACAAAGGTACCTTTGTCAACGGATTGGAAGATGGTAACGGTGTTCAAGAGGATAAAGAAGGCAATCGCTATGAGGGCTTCTTTAAACAGGGTAAAAAGCATGGTCCTTTTGTTGAAACAGATAGTTCGGGCAAAGTTATTCGCAAAGGCACCTATAAATTTGGCGTGCTCGAGTAAGCTTCATCAGATGGATTTATAAAAAAACGCATTGTAGAATACATTAAATTATTCTGCAATGCGTTTTTTATGATTTATTGTTTCAATAGAAGAGAAAACAAAATGAGGAAGAAAACTTTTGATTTCCTTCCTCATTCCTTGTGCACCCTCAGGGACTCGAACCCTGGACCCATTGATTAAGAGTCAATTGCTCTACCAGCTGAGCTAAGAGTGCTCCTAAAACTATCTTAAATCATGAAAAAAGTGCACCCTCAGGGACTCGAACCCTGGACCCATTGATTAAGAGTCAATTGCTCTACCAGCTGAGCTAAGAGTGCATCTAACGTTTCTTATTTGCGGATGCAAAAGTAGGCTTTTTATTTTATCCAGCCAAGTAATACTAAAGCTTTTTTCTTTAAAAATACCTTTGTTTACTCGAATTCGTACAGCTCCGAAGGCGTATTACGCTTTAAAGCAAGCAGTTGCACATCTTTCCCCGCTATAATCCCTTTGTTTCTTAATTTCCATTCTACTGTCTTGTATGCTAATTCGGGATGGTTGTTATCTTTACTTAAATGACACAACCAGATATAGCGTAAATCTTCAGTGATATTGTCAGCTAGAAATTCGGCCGTATCAGCATTACACATGTGTCCTGTTGGTCCCGAAATACGTTCTTTCAAGTATTGTGGATATGGACCCATCTTCAACATCTCATAGTCATAGTTTGCTTCTATGATAAGATAGTTGGCTTTGCGTATATATTTGGCTGCCGTGGACGTTATTTCTCCAAGGTCGGTAAGGAAAGAAAAGATTTTGCCATCTATTTCAAAAGAGTAGCCCACATTGTCTGTCCCATCATGAGGTACTTCGAAGGAGATGATTTGAAAATCTTCCAACTGCATTGGCTCTTCTTTCTCTAAATATCGAATGGAAGTTTGTAGCTTTTCGGTGACGCAATAACTTTTGTTGATGCCTTCGTGAATAAGTGCAGTAGTATAGATGGGAATATTCATTTTTTCGCCCAGATGCCCTACGGCTTTGATGTGATCGGCATGATCGTGCGTCACAAAAACCGCACGAATGCTATCCATGGAGATATTTACTTCTTTTAGAGACCTTTTAATCGTGCGGATTCCGATACCTGCGTCAATCAGAATTCCGTATGTTTCAGTGCCAAGATAATAGCAGTTACCACTGCTGCCACTACCAAAGCTAATAAATTTTACCTTCATTCTACTTAATTTGAATTACGATGGTGCTAAAGCAGCAGACCTTTTGTAATGACGACAAATATACATAAAAATGAGGATATTTAGCCTTTACTTTCTTTCTTTTTGTCGACAAATTTAGTGATTTTCGCAAATACAAGGAGTGCAATAGCGGCTATCAAACCGATGCCGGCAAAATAATACCAGATGTAATGTGCATTCACTGTGGCGGCTTGCCAAGCTTCATGACTTTCAAACAATGTGGGGTCGGGGCAGTATTTCGTCAGCAAGATTCCTGCCAGGCCAAATCCTAGTATAGAGGATAGGAATGAGTGCAGATGACTGAATCCGAGATACATACCTTCTTCTCCTTTGGGAGCTTGCAGGGAGAAATATTCCAGATAACGTGGAGAGATAAAGCATTCTGCCAACGCTTGTATCACAATGCCGAGTATCATCATCAACGTGATGTTGCTCATTTCGCCGAAAATATCCTTTCCCAGGAGATTGCCGCATGCCATGAGCAAGGCTGAAAATGGGATCAGAAACATGCCGACATTCATTGATGTTATGGCTGATCTTTTTGCCATTAGGCGAGTAACAAAACTTACGCAACACACCACGATAAAAGGATTGACGTTGGCTATCCAACCCGGTTTTGCTGTTTCTCCTGCCATTCGAATAACATATTTAGGCATCGTAGCATATAGCTGTTGTTGCACAATCCAGAATCCGGTAACAATGAGTATCAGAATCAGCAGTCGCCAATTGGTCAGAATGCGAAGAAAACCTTTTCCAATCTCGCTCATACTTTTTCCCTGACCGGCAGAGTGGGCTGATTTATAGAGTAATATCACCGCCAGCAGAGCAATGATGGTCATGCTAGCCGAAAAATAATTGATGTAAATGTATGCTTGTTCTCCAATTTGATTTCTCAGAGGATCGATGATGGTCTTGCCTGTGAATGCTCCCACATTGACCATCATATAGAAGATAGAATATCCACGGGCACGGGTAGCTTCAGTGGTTTCTTTGGCTACAGAGGCTGATATGATGGACTTTATGAATGATCCACCTATCATTAAGGTGAAGAGGATGGGTACGATAATCCAACGTTCGCTGCTGCCGGGCAATCCACTGAACTGTGTGGTGGCACCATAGCTTACCAATCCGGAAGCTTCTAAAAAGGTGGGTAGGACAGCTAGCCCGAGATAAGCTACTGACAACAGAGAGAAAGCAGTAATCATTGATTTTCGGAATCCTATTTTATCGGCATATGCTCCGGTAAAGATGGGCAATAAATAGAGTCCACCGGAGAAAAGGCCGGAAATCATACTAGCTTCGAAATCATTAAATCCAAGAATTGTAGAAAGGTAAATGGTTAGAACGATGAATACGGCATAATAGGCCATGCGCTCAAACAGTTCGACTGTGTTGCTTACCCAAAAGGTTTTGGTAAACCCTTTGGCGGCAGCTTGTGGGGAATTGTTCATGTGTCTTTTGTTATTTATAAATGTTACTAATTTGGCTGTAAAGATAGAAAATTTAGCTGAATTACCGGATAATTGGTATCTTTGCAACATGCAAATAAAGGATTTATTAGAAGAATTGACAGAGAAGTACAATGTGCGCTCGTTCATCGAAACCGATCCGATTCAATTTCCCCGCAGGTTCACCCTTTTACAAGACGTGGAGATTTCTGCACTGCTAACATCCGTTATCACGTGGGGTAGGCGCGATATTGTTTGTCGGGATGCCGACAGATTGCATCAACTGTTGGGTGAAAGTCCCTATGAATATATCATGAGTTGCCGATGGAGTGCTTTGGAAGGCTCGGCTAGAAATATTCATCGTACGTTCTTTGAACGTGATTTGTGGAACATCTGCAAGGGATTATACAGCTATTACTCCAATCATGAATCATTGGAAGAATTATTTCTGAGTGAAGGAGGAGTACTTGAAGGTCTAAATCGGCTTTCTGCATTGACAAATACGAAGCATATTTCTTCTCCTCAAACGCAGAGTCCCTGTAAGCGTACAAACTTGATGCTGCGTTGGTTGGTGAGAAACGATGGCATAGTAGATATGAGTGTATGGAAACAAATTACTCCCTCCGAACTGATCATTCCGCTGGATGTTCATGTAGGCAGGGTTTCTAGAACAATCTGGGACGATCTTCCACGAACAGAACGCTTGAAAACAGCCTTGGCCATCACTAGTTATTTAGCCGAACTCTGTCCTCAAGATCCTTGTAAGTACGATTTTGCGCTCTTTGGCTTTGGAGAGGAGCAGAGTAAGTTATTTCACCGGTGATAGTAGGTTCGTTCTCCGGCATTGGCTAACCGGAATATATACTTCCGTGAGCAATTCATCTTGTGACACGACGTCGGGTGTATTGAGATATTTTTCGAAAAACGCCGCATCTCTCAATTCATAATTGCTGTTGGGAATCCAATTACGGTAAATAGAACAATATAATGATTCAAGGTTTTTGTATGCTCCTTGGTAGGTAAACACCGCATACAATCCGCCTGCAATGGTTTGCTTGCCAAATTCGCCTTTGGGCTTTATTCCCGGATTAGCTGTAATACAAACATATTTTCGGCAATGATCGGGCTGTGTGATGGTGGAAATATCTCTGCTCAGGCTGATGTATTCATGCGTTTCATCAGGAATACCATTAACGTTCATGAACCGGATTAATTTTTGCCATGCATGGATATAAGCATTCTCTTCTTGAAAAGGATTAATCACTCGTACAATAATCACTTCTTTGGGAGTCAGTTCTTTAAACTCTGGGTTTACCGGTAAAAAAACGGGTTCATCAATAGGAACGGTCAAGTCGGAAGGTTGCGCATGAAAGATAGATGGAGAGACACCAAACCGTTTCTTGAATGCTTTGGATAATGCATGTGGACTTTGATATCCTGTTTGTTCGGCAATTTCGGTAAGTGTTTGTTGCGTAGTTTGTAGTTTGAAGATGGCTTTTTCCAGTCGTAGTCTCTGGATATATTCGCCGGGACTTTCGTTCATCAATGCTTTGAATATGCGATGAAAATGGAAACCTGAAATATTGGCTACGCCTGCCAGATCGTACAAATTGATGGATTCACTTAAATGTTCATTGATATAATCTACAGCACGGTTGATAGCAGTAAAATATTCCTGATGAGTGATTTCATGCGAAGCCCACCGTTTTAGTGTGGGTAGTTGGATATACATTTTCAGTGCAGCTTCACTTTTGGTCAGCGTGTGTCCATTAGTCTTTTCGGAACCATCCATATAACTTACCGAGTTTTCGATTGTTTGTTCCATGCTCATATTGTGCGTGAAACCTCCTTGTTGAAAGCAAAAACAACAGTAGTCCGTGCAGGGACTACCGTTAGTGTTTGTTCCAAAGTGTTCGATTGCAGCCATTGGCATGCCGCAACTCTGACATACTTTTTCTTTGATCGTTTGTTCCATGTTACTGCTGTTTCCAGCGCTTTAATGTTGGAAAATAAGCTTTCATGCTGGCAATGTACTCTTTCTTGCTGATGCTGTTTTCGTTTTCATCTTTTAATGAGTCGGAATATTCGGCACAATGAGTAATCATTTCGTCCATTGTCATTTGCTTTGTAAAGTTACCATCTTTAAAGCAATAAACACAGTAATCCTGATTTAAAGTTCCATCTTGATTGTTTCCAAACTCCTCTGCAGCTGTCATTGGCATACCACAACTTTGGCAAATTTTCTGTTCCATCTTTTGTTTAATTTTTATTGGTTCATACTTCGATAAATTGACAGAGGCAAAGTTAGGGTATCAAGTCTGAATGGGCTTTGTCCAAACTTGCTAATGTGAAGGGGGGATAAATATAATGATTAAGAAGATAAAAGCTTGAATTTATGAATCGAATTCTTTGAGATGATTATTTTTTATTTACAAATTTACTTTTTATCAGGTATCATATAACTTCAGCGTGTTGAATGTACGATATCAGCGTGTTGAAAACGTACATTCAACACGCTGATATCGTACATTCAATAAACCCCACTCAGAAGGCCTGTAGGGGCCACTCTTTTATATTGACATCAGAAAGAACCGTTTTTTATTTGCTAGGCAAAGATAAAAGCAGTTGAATGTATTTAGTTTCGTGCTCCCACCATTATTTTCATTGCAGCCGAGCAATATTTTTTCAGTAAATAATAAATGGCAAGCGTTATGAGAATAGTTGCCAGCATAGGAAGAAGGTAAAGAGCGAAGTATGCACTTTCGCTTTGGGGAGGAATTACCGTGACTAGCATTTTGCGTATCTGACTCAGCATCTGCTCGTGAGCTGCGTATACGAAGAAACTTACTCCAGCCAAATATGTGCTTTCTTTTATTCTGTTCTTTTGCAATAGGTAGGAGATAAGGTTGATTGTGAAGAGCATACCTAGCAAAATGCCTATAGGATGCAGATAGGTATCTATGTTGTGCCCTTTGCAAAGCGTGTCAGCAAGAGCTACCATTGGGTAGAGCATGGAAAAACGGAATAATTTTCGACCCTCGGTGACTAGGTTTCTCTGATTCAGACTGAAATAAGCACCTATTGAGAAGAAAAAAAGGGCTCCTGTGTTTATACCTACAACACCGATGGGCAGGCTAAATACCCAAATAAAGAAGAATGCAAGGGGGAAAAACGCTTTCAGATGCTTGATGCCGATGTAGATGAAGGGAGTAAGGAGTGAGGTTATCATCAGATCACGAATGAACCATAGCGGATAGATCAGTGGATAATGAGGTGAACGAATATCCCAGAAGCATCTCAAATAGTCTGTCCACTCCCATGCTGAAACTTTTGGCAGAGCGCCATAAGCCAAGTTATGAATACCAAACACTTCTTGAAGCAACACATAGGCAAGTAAAGCGAATGCATTCCAAAAGAGGTAGGGTACGAGTAGCGAATGAATGCGTTTTTTTAATTTATCGGCGTAAATGCTCGGTGTAAAAGTAGAGATCCGATAGAAGAACAGGTAGCCGGCAATGAGGAAAAACAGCGGTACGCAAAAGCGTGCCACGACTTCGGAAGATAGATTTCTAATAAATTGAAAGAGGGGATAGGTGACGGGAATATCTCTAAACAACATTCCTCCATTATTAAGATTAGGATTGTAGCTATGAATGAGTAAAACTCCCACAATCATGGGGAAGCGTAGCCAGGTGATCGTTTTTGATTGTAATTCTTCGTCCGTCATATTGCGACAAAGATACATTAATTATGCAAAAAAGAATTAAAAAAAGAACCACAGATTAAAAGATTATGCTATCGGCATCTTGATTCTGATAGCCGAAAAATCTTTTAATCTGTGTTCATTTCATCATTAAGATCGTATCAATCTTAATGATGAAATTGTTCTCAATTTATTAAAATTGGAAGAAGTTCTTTGCATTATTATAACTGATATCTTCAATCATCTGATTAGCTCGTTCTATCTCAGCCATAGGTATTTCACCATTCTCAATGTCGCGACCCACCAAATTGCAAAGCGTGCGACGGAAGTACTCGTGACGTGGATAAGAGAGGAATGAGCGAGAGTCGGTGAGCATACCGACAAAGCGGCTCAGTAAACCGAGTACTGAAAGTGCGTTCATTTGCTTTTCCATACCGTCTTTCTGATCGAGGAACCACCAACCTGAACCGAATTGGATCTTACCCGCAACGGTACCGTCCTGGAAGTTACCCAGCATGGTAGCAATCACTTCGTTAGCGCAAGGGTTAAGATTGTACAAAATTGTTTTAGCCAACTTACCATTGCTATTTAAACGATCAAAATATTTGGCCATCGCTTTAGCAGTAGAAAACTCACCGATCGAATCGAAGCCGGTATCAGGGCCAAGAAGCTTAAACATCTTAGTGTTGTTGTTGCGGATTGCTCCATAATGGAATTGTTGTGTCCATCCTGTTTCAGCATCCATCTCGCCAAAAACGATAAGCATAGCCGATTTGAACTTCAATATTTCTTCTTTAGTTAATTCTGCTCCACCATATACCTTATTAAATATAGCTTTGATTTCTGCATCGGTATAGTCTTCAGCATAAAATTCTTCAATACCGTGGTCAGAGAGTTTGCAACCTTGAGCAGCAAAGAATTCATGGCGTTTTTGCAACGCATTCACCATATCATCGAAAGTAGAGATGGCAATGCCACTCACTTCGGCCAGCTTCTCCATGTATGCACGGAAATCCGCAGGTACTTCTACAGCCATTGCCTTGTCAGGGCGCCATGTTGGTAGCATTTTTACTTCGAAACCACTTTCACGAGTCTGAATGTGATACTCCAGCGAATCGATAGGATCGTCCGTAGTGCAAACAACTTCTACTTTATATCTGCGCATCATGCCACGAGCTGAGTATTCCGGTTGAGCCAGTTTCTCGTTACATTCCTCGTATATCTCACGGGCTGTTTTAGCATTCAAAATCTTGTTGATACCAAAAGCAGTCTTCAATTCCAGATGAGTCCAGTGATACAATGGATTTCTCATGGTATAAGGCACCGTTTCGGCCCACTTCTCAAATTTCTCCCAGTCTGTTGTATCCTTACCTGTGCAATAACGCTCGTCTATTCCGTTTGTACGCATGGCACGCCATTTGTAGTGGTCGCCTCCCAACCATATTTCCGTAAGCGATTGAAACTTGTGGTCGTCAGCGACCATTTTAGGAATCAAGTGACAGTGGTAGTCGATAATTGGCATCTTAGCCGCATGATCGTGATACAATTTCTGTGCAGTTTCTGTTTGCAACAAGAAGTTTTCATCCATGAAATTTTTCATTTCTCTGTGTTTTTAAAGTGTAAAATTATTATTACGTATATTCTTACCTATATAGTATTGATTGTAAAGCTAATAGGTTTTTATTCTGTTTTAGTTTTATTAACCGTTATCGAACACAAAAATAGTTTTTTTACTTGGCATACCAAAATAATTCGTATATTTGCGATGAATTTTATAATATTTAAACGCTTCATAATGTTAGCTATCAGTAATTAATATTTAAAATATTAGCCTTATTAACCTTAGAATTAGGCATTAAATACATGGAAAACAAGATTTATACAATTAAAGACATTGCCCGCATGGCGGAAGTTTCTGCCGGCACTGTAGATAGGGTGTTGCACAATCGGGGTGAAGTATCTAAAGCCAGTCTCGCAAAAGTACAGAAAGTTCTCGAAGAGATTGATTATCAACCTAATATGTTTGCTATCGGATTGGCTGCAAAGAAAAAATATAATTTTGTCTGCCTTATACCTTATTATGAGGAAGAGGATTATTGGCACTCTGTGTCACGCGGCATAGAGCGTGCGGCACAAGAATACCGTCCATTCAATGTATCCATCGATTATGTGAGGTATCAGCATGCCAACGAGAATTCTTATCAGGAAGCGTGTAGAGCTCTGCAGGAGACTATGCCCGATGCCGTACTTATTGCGCCAAACTTTCGTGAACAAACACTGACATTGGTGAGGTATCTGAAAGAAAATAAGATTCCGTATGCATTCATTGACTTTAATATTGAGGGTGCTAATGCACTGAAGTATATCGGACAAGATTCGTATATGAGCGGATATATTGCCGCAAAAATATTGATGCGTGATTACAAAGAGGGACAGGAATTAGTCTTCTTTCAGGCAAACAATAAGGATAACCCGGCTGAAATACAGATGCAACGTCGAATAGAAGGGTTTATGAAGTACATGTCTGATGCCTATGCCGGTGTGAAAATAGTAGAGTTTGTATTGAATAAAGCGGAGACATTGGATGATAAAGAAACGCTGGATGTTTTTTTTGCTGCTCATCCTAAAGCTAAGCTGGGAGTTGTGTTTAATTCACGCGTTTATCAGGTAGGCAACTATTTGCTCCAAAGCGGCAAACACATGGATGCACTGATTGGTTATGATTTATTGCGAAAGAACGTGGAGTTGTTACAATCGGGAGAGGTTAAATATCTTATTGGGCAACGACCGGCTTTGCAAGGATATCGGGGCATAAAAGCTCTTTGTGAGCATGTCGTCTTTAAAAAACCGGTGACGGCTGTGAAGTATATGCCTATCGATATATTGATGAAAGAGAATATAGATTTCTATTTTGAATTTGAATAATATTTATTATAAATATCTTATAAATTAGAATTAAAATGAAAGCTTTAAACAAAGAAACAGCTCCGAAGATTCAACGTCCGGAGCGCATTATTCAGTTTGGTGAAGGTAATTTTTTGCGTGCGTTCGTTGACTGGATTATCTATAACATGAACGAAAAAGCCGATTTTAACAGTAGTGTGGTGGTGGTGCAACCTATTGATAAGGGAATGGTGGATATGTTGAATGCGCAGGATAATCTGTATCATGTCAATCTTCAAGGTCTTGATAAGGGACAAGTAGTTAACAACTTGACAATGATTGATGTAATCAGCCGCTCTTTGAATCCTTATAGCCAAAATGCAGAGTTCATGAAGCTTGCCGAACAACCTGAGATGCGCTTTGTAATCTCAAATACTACAGAGGCTGGTATTGCTTTTGATCCTGCTTGCAAACTGACTGATGCTCCTGCTTCTTCCTATCCGGGCAAGTTGACTCAGTTGCTTTATCATCGTTTCAAAACATTCAATGGTGACAAGAGCAAGGGACTTATTATTTTCCCTTGTGAACTTATCTTCTTGAATGGTCATAAACTAAAAGAAACCATTTATCAATACATCGAACTTTGGAATCTTGGCGAAGAGTTTAAAACTTGGTTTGAAGAGGCTTGTGGAGTGTACGCTACGTTGGTAGACCGTATTGTTCCAGGATTCCCACGCAAAGATATTGCTACTATCAAAGAGAAATTGCAATATGATGATAACTTGGTTGTTCAGGCAGAAATATTTCACTTGTGGGTTATTGAAGCTCCACAAGAAGTTTCAAAAGAATTCCCTGCTGATAAAGCCGGATTGAATGTATTGTTTGTTCCATCTGAAGCCCCTTATCACGAACGTAAGGTTACATTGCTTAATGGTCCTCACACGGTTCTGGCTCCTGTTACTTATCTTTCTGGGGTAAATATCGTGCGTGAAGCTTGCGAACATCCGATATTGAGCCAGTACATTAACAAGGTGATGTTCCACGAATTGATGGAAACATTGAACTTGCCAAAAGATGAGTTGAAGAAATTTGGTGAAGATGTTCTCGAACGTTTCAACAATCCGTTTGTTGACCATGCGGTAACAAGCATCATGCTTAACTCTTTCCCTAAATTCGAAACTCGTGATCTTCCGGGATTGAAGACTTACTTGGCTCGTAAAGGCGAACTACCTAAAGGTTTGGTGTTAGGATTGGCTGCAATTATTACTTACTATAAAGGTGGTGTACGTGCTGATGGTGCTGAGATCGCTCCAAACGATGCTCCTGAAATAATGACTCTGTTGAAAGATCTTTGGGCTACCGGTTGTACCAAAACTGTTGCCGAAGGTGTTCTTGCTGCCGAATTTATCTGGGGCGAAAACCTGAATAAGATTGCGGGATTGACCGATGCAATTAAGGGTTACCTTGACTCTATTCAGGAAAAAGGTATGCTCGAAACGGTGAAAAGTATCCTGTAATCCTCGAGAAGTCTTTTGATTTTTTGGAATGAAGATTGCAAATTATCATATAAAAAGGGCTGAACTATTTTACTAGTTTAGCCCTTTCTATATATTTATAAATCGAATGCTTATTCGTTCACTCAGTAAACTTAATGCTTTAAGCAAAATAGAGTAGTCACTATAATGATTTTCGAATGTAAGTTTTTACTATTTTCCGGCGTGAAGAATGATCGTGGTAGCACCAATAGTAATGATAGCTCCATCTTCAATTCGCATACGGTCTTTATCGCTCAGAACTTCACTTTTCAGAAAAGTACCGGTTAGGCTTGGCCCATCACGAAGCGTATAGATAAGCTTGCCCACTTTGTTTCGCTTTACGTTAATGATGCAATGGCGGCGATCCATACTCATGTCTCCTGTCTCAATTTGAGTGTTAATAACTGTGCCTACGCAACGGCGTCCAATTACATTATCGCCTTCTATTAGTGGAAGTACTTGTTTGAAGCCAAAAACATTTCCGAGAATCATAATGCTGCCAAATTCTTCTTTTTGCTCTTCCTCTTCGGCAAAAGTCTCTTCTTTGCGTGGAACCTTCATTTTTGTTTTCCCAAGCCGAATGCTGAACTGCTTGCTGCAATGTTCGCACACAAACACAAGCGACTGGCCTTCAGTGTATTTAGTTTCATCAAAAGAAATATAATTTTCGCATTTGGGACAAAGAATTCTTTTCATTATGGGGAATATTCGTTTTTATTTTACTTGGCAGGTGTAAGTACCCAAGCGTTTTCAAACGCCTCGTTCTGCCTTATTTTTGTTAGATGTTTGCCCGCTTCTTCTCGAGTGGGGCATGCCATGAGGCTGACACGAACCATTTCGGCACTAATCAATGCCTTTGCATTTGGATAGCCTTTTGCTCTAAGTTGTTCTGCTAATTTCTCAGCATCTTTTGAGCCGATGCTACTAGCTACAATGATATGGTATGGGGCATTGGTAACTATTTTTGCTTCTTCATGCCTGGAAGACTTAGCAATTGCTACAGCTTGTTCCTTCTTTTCAAGAGTTTCTTTATTTACGGCCTTTGGAACCATGATCTCTTTCACCGCTCTGGGTTTTGTTTCCTTTTTAGTTGTTTCGTGCTTCTTGGCATTTGCAGAAGTATGAGTTACACTACTTTTAACCATCACAGGCGTAATAGCCAGCGATTGCTTTTCTATCTTTTCAAATAGATCAGCAGGAAGAAGTTGGGCATAATTAGCTTTCTCAACATACGTATTCTCTACTGGAGTAGACATTACAAAGAATAATGCTATGGCAGCTGCTACAGCTACTGCACTACGTAAGAATGAACGGTTGATCCGAATATCGTAGGTCTTTTTCTCAGCAGGGATAAAGGGAGACGTCGGTTTTCTTCTTATCGGACGGTTTTGCAGAGCATCAAGAGGTTTGATGGTTACAGCATCTAGTCCATATAAGTAGGGTGTAGTTATCTTGTTATCATAAGGAGTGAACTCATAGGTACCATGAATGGTGAAGTGTAGTTCGCCAATGTTATCAAGGTCTGCTTTCCCATCCTCGTGGAGCAGTGAAATAAGCTCCTCTACTTTTTTATCTATAGTCTTTGAAGCATCGGAGAAATTAGTTTCGTAGGTTGCCATATAAGATTGAACCAACAACCCGTCGTTCATTTTAAGTTGGGGGTTGAACCCAATAGTACGTGTAGGTGGAAGAAATATACACTCGTCGGCAATCCATGTAGCAGATGCGTAATGAGCGACAAATCCTCCAAATCCGGGAACGATAACACAATCGTTCTCTAATAATAATGTTTCTATATGCTGTGCTAATTCAATCATGTTTGCAAAATTAGCAGATTATTTGAGATAATAGACTAAGAAGCTCTTTTTTATTATTAACAAATTATAAACAGAGATAGAATAATTTGTTAATAGAGGAGTGCTTAACACAAGATATAATATTAACTTTGCCTCATAATTATAGCAGATTTTAGCAATATGAACTTTATTCAAACAGAAGTAGAAGGGGTGTGGATTATCGAACCCAAGGTTTTTTCCGATAGTAGGGGATATTTTATGGAGGCTTTTAAAAAAGAAGAATTTGAAGCCAACATAGGAGTGGTTAACTTTATTCAGGATAATGAATCGCAATCGTCTTTCGGTGTATTGAGGGGCTTACATTATCAAAAAGGCGAATATAGTCAGGCTAAACTAGTGCGTGTTATCAAAGGGCAAGTGTTGGATGTAGCTGTAGATATGCGTAAATCCTCGCCAACGTTTGGCAAGCACGTTAGTGTGGAGCTTACTGAAAAGAATAAACGGCAATTTTTTATCCCTCGGGGGTTTGCTCATGGCTTTCTGGTAGTAAGTGATGAAGCTATTTTTACGTATAAAGTAGATAATGCTTATGCACCGAATGCAGAAGCTTCTGTGTTATATAATGATAAATCTCTATCCATCAATTGGCCTGTAGACCCTTCTCTGGTTATTATGTCTGAGAAAGATAAACAAGCTGTTCTTTTTGCTAATGCGGAATATTTCGTGTAGAGAACTTCATAGAAACGAAACATGCTTGTATTTATTTGTGCTCTGTATGCTGATAATAAATGCATATTTTGTACTTTTGCACAAAATTCTGATATGAAAAAAAGTATTCTTGCATCGTTGATGGCGATTTTGATCATTGCTTGTCATAATGGCAAAGCTAATGACTCTTCCGGCAAAGATGAAGATCTTCGTGCTAAAGCACTATTGCAAGGCATTTGGGTCGATGATGACAGCGAGATACCCTTTATGCGCATAGAAGGGGATACGATATACTATTCGGATTCTCAAAATTCTCCTGTTCGTTTTGAGATAAGGAAAGATAGCATTTACATGTATGGCAACGAGGTTAGTCGCTATCATATTGATAAGCAAGCAGAGCATATCTTTTGGTTTCACTCTTTATCGGATAATATTGTGAAACTTCACAAGTCCGAAGATCCGGATGATACGTTGGCTTTCTCTGGTAAAGCGGTTGAAGTTATTCCTACTTATTCCGAAGTGACTGAACAAGATAGCGTTGTGAATTATAATGGAACTCGTTATCGTGCTTATGTTTATATCAATCCGTCAAAGATGAAAGTGGTTAAAACATCCTATACTGAAGAGGGTATGAGTATGGATAATGTATATTATGACAATGTGATGCATATCTGTGTGTATGAAGGAAGAAAGAGTTTGTTTGCCAGTGACATCACAAAACAAATGTTTACGGGTATTCTTTCGGATGAATTTCTGAAGAAGTCGATTCTCTCGGATATGCTATTTATGGGAGTAAAAAAGTCTGGCTTTATCTATCAGGCTACGGTATGCATTCCCGAAAGTTATGTTTGCAACCTAGTCAATATAGAGGTTAGTTTCAAAGGGAAAATGACCATGAAAGCGGTCAAATAGAAAATAAATAGATTTATAGAATGCCGGATGTATGAAGAAGTTACATCCGGTTTTTTTTATTGATCATTACTTCTGGCCCGAATGATTTGTTCGTGACCCCTTGCTTTTGTTTCTGAAATTTCCCGATCGTCCACGGTTACCATTGTTGCTTCGAGGGGCATATTCCGGAGCTTCACCCAGATGGGAAGGAACAGGGATCTTATAGATATCTTTCTCTAGGAAATTTTCAATATTCTTGAAATTGCTTTGTTCTTTTTCACTGATGAAAGTGATAGCAACGCCATCATTGTTGGCACGTGCTGTTCGTCCTATACGGTGTACGTAGTCTTCGCTGTCATGAGGAACATCAAAGTTGATGACCAATCGAATATCATCAATGTCAATACCTCTGGCTACAATGTCTGTAGCAACTAAAATGTTAATTCTACCTGATTTAAACTCTCGCATGATAAACTCTCGCTGCGGTTGTTCCAGATCAGAATGCATTTCACCAACATTGAGTTTCATTACTTTTAAAGCTCTGGTCACCTCCTTTACTTTAATCTTAGAAGAAACAAAGATGATGACACGTTCCGGCACTTCTTCAGCAAAGAGGCTTTGCACAATATTCAGCTTTTGTCGTTCGTAACACACATAGGCAGCCTGTACTATCTTCTCAGCCGGTTTTGAAACGGAGAGTTTTATTTCAGCCGGATTATTTAGGATTGTTTTGGCTAACTGTTGTATTTTAGAAGGCATAGTGGCAGAAAACATGATTGTCTGTCTATCTTTAGGCAAATATTTCACAATCTGCATGATGTCCTCAGAGAATCCCATATCGAGCATCCTATCTGCTTCATCAAGAATGAAGTAGGATACATGTGATAAATCTACATAGCCCAAATTTAAGTGAGAGATAAGGCGTCCCGGTGTAGCAATGACTACGTCTGCACCAAGTGTGAGCCCTTTTTTCTGTTGTTCAAAGAGGGTACCATCATTTCCGCCATATACTGCTACGCTTGATACCGGCATAAAATAAGAGAATCCTTCCATCTGTTGATCAATCTGTTGAGCCAGTTCTCTGGTGGGAGACATGATGATGCAGTTGATAACTTCCTGTTTGTGATCGCCTTTACACAGTTTATTAATAATAGGAAGCAAATATGCGGCCGTCTTTCCTGTTCCGGTTTGAGCTACTGCTATTAAGTCTCGACCTTGAAGTATCAGTGGAATAGCCTGTTCTTGTATGGGAGTACATTCATCAAACCTCATGGCGTCAAGCGCCTCTAATACTTTATCTTCTAATTCTAGTTCGGAAAACTTCATTTTTTCAATTTATTTATGTACAAAGATAAATCATTAACTACGTAATACAAGCTTTTTGTTGTTTTCATTTATAGTTTCCCTTGTTCATCCAAATAAGAATCTTTAAATCCTAAGAAATAAAGCACTCCGTCCAGTCCGATGGTATTGATAGATTGTTTAGCATTTGCTACTACTTTAGGTTTTGCATGAAAGGCGATTCCCAAACCGGCGACTCCAAGCATTGGTAAATCATTCGCTCCATCGCCTACGGCAATTGTCTGAGCTATATCTACTTTCTCTACCTGAGCAATAAGGCGTAAAAGTTCTGCTTTTCTCTTACCATCTACTACGTCGCCCAGATAATTCCCTGTAAGTTTGCCATCTTCTATTTCCAATTCATTGGCATAAACATAATCTATTCCATATTTATCTTGCAGATACCGACCAAAATAAGTGAATCCACCCGAAAGGATGGCTATTTTATAACCATATTTTTTGAGTACATACATCAGGCGATCCACTCCTTCGGTAATAGGCAAGCTTTCTGCTATTTCTTTCATCACTGATTCATCCAGACCTTTGAGCAGAGCCACTCGTTCACGAAAGCTTTCTGTGAAATCTATTTCCCCGCGCATCGCGCGTTCGGTAATAACTTTTACTTCGTCACCCACACCGGCACGTACAGCTAGTTCATCAATAACTTCCGTTTCAATAAGCGTAGAGTCCATATCAAAACAGATCAGACGTCGCATACGGCGATACATGTTGTCCAATTGAAATGAAAAGTCCATTTCAAGTTCACTGGCCAGCTGCATCAACTCTTCTTGCATGTTGATACGGTCTTTGGGGGTTCCGCGAACAGAAAACTCGATGCATGCGCGTGTGTTGGCTTTACATTCATCTAGTGGGATACGTCCGGTAAGACGTTTGATTGCATCAATATTCATCCCTTGTTCTGCCAATATGTGGGTTACGGAAGAAATTTGTCGTGCCGATAGTTTTCTGCCTAGCAGAGTTAATATATAACGGTTTTTCCCTTGCAAGTTTACCCAGTTTTCGTATTCTTCTACTGAAATGGGATAAAATCGTATGGTTACTCCCAAGGTAGAAGCTTTAAATAAAAGCTCTTTCATGATAAATCCGGAAAATTGTTCTTCCGTTTTACATAAGATGCCCAAGGAAAGTGTATTGTGGATATCAGCTTGCCCGATGTCGAGAATAGCTGCATCATATTTGGCTAGTATTTCAGTTACCGAAGCAGTGAGCCCCGGACGATCTTCTCCTGTGATACGAATGAGAATAAGTTCTGTGTTCGATAATTGCATAATATATATTCTATGTTTCTTTGCAAAAGTAAGGAAAAAACCTGCTTTTTCTGCTAAATAACACGAATTTATAAAGCCTAAAAATAAGAAAATAACTCTATTATTTGGATATTAGAATAATAATAACTTACCTTTGCCCTTGATTTCTATATGTAAAGGCTTTGATTATCAGCGGATTTCATTCTACTGGTGCCTGAAAAGACAATGTTTCGGGTAGAAATTACTGTTGAAAGACAGCCCCGAATAGTATTAACCAAAACCGAATTACATGAAATATGTAAAATGGATTTTTGTTGTATTACTTATTAGTTCCTTGACTTCTTTTGTAGCAAAAGACAAATCCACCGGAGGATTGAGTGTGGGAGACGTAGCCCCTGATTTCAAAATCGAATCTACGTCAAACGGGCACATGTTTGAACTGACCAATATGAAAGGAAGATATGTGCTGCTTAGTTTTTGGGCAAGTTACGATGCGCTATCACGGATGCAAAACATTCGTTTAAACAATGCGCTTCGATCAGCTTCCCGGCGAGTTGAAATGGTTTCGATATCTTTTGATGAATATGCATCAATCTTTAGTGAAACCATTCGTAAGGATCGAATAGTGTCACCCACCTGTTTCGTGGAAACAAAAGGTGAAAATTCGGGTTTATTCAAAAAGTATAGATTAAACCGTGGATTTGCAAACTATTTATTAGATGAAAATGGTGTTATAATAGCCAAAAACATCTCTGCTACTCAACTTTCTGCCTATTTAAAAAGAGGATAGAACTCACACTAAAAGCTAACAACTTTGAGTTTGTAATTCTAAAAGTTTGGGAGTATAAGTTTGATGTCACAAAAATAGGAATAGGAGTGAAGCTCCTTGCCTTTTTTAGTGAGGGACGAACAAAAGAGGAAATGGATACAACAAAAAAATCCGGCTTGTACTTGAGTTTTCAAGAGCAAGCCGGATTTTCTTTTTTATATTTTCCAGAAATAGTTTAAAGCATCGTATTTATTTAGAAATAACTTTTCGGAGAGAATTCACATGCTGTTTATTAATTATTTAGGAGCCTTTATATATAAGTAAACAGCGATTAAGCTATATAGTAAGTTCGGAATCCATACTGCGACAATAGGGGGGACATTTCCGTTTATTGCAAAGGTTGAAGAGATGGTTTGAAACAAGATGTACGAGAAACTAAGTCCCAAACCAATACCTAAATGAAGTCCCATACCTCCTTTTGATTTCTTGGAAGAGAGAGACAAGCCTATAGTGGTTAGAATAAATGATGCAAATGACATGGCAATGCGTTTGTGATATTCTATCTCAAACTCTTTTATATTCGCGAATCCTCGTTTTTTCTGCCGGTCAATATATTCGCCGAGTTGTGGACTTGTAAGCACTTCTTGCTGATTCCTCGTAATAAGAAAATCGGTAGGTTGCATTACAATAGTAGAGTCGATTCTTTCGCCACGAATAATTTTTTCTCTTAGTCCATTGAGCTCTCGAATCATGTAATCCTTAATTATCCATTTGTTAACAGCAGTGGTGTCATACGTAACGCTGCGAGCTGTTAGATGAGATACCAGCTTTTTATCTACGAATTTATCAAGAGAGAAGCGAAATCCGGTCTTATTATAATCTTCATATCTTTCAATATAGGCTATTACACCTGAATCTACTTCCAATTGTACATTACGAACAGAAGTGTTTTTTCTTTTTTTGTAGTATTTATCTTCAAAAGCCAGTCGAGTGACGCTTCCTTTAGGAATTATATAAGAACCTAAACCAAAAGTGATCACAGAAATAATCGCAGCTGAAATCATGTACGGGCGCATCAATCGCTTGAAGCTCATTCCTGTTGAAAACATGGCAATTATCTCTGAATTTTCGGCAAGTTTAGAAGTGAAAAAGATGACAGCAATAAAGACGAACAAGGGACTAAAAAGATTGGCAAAATAAGGAATAAAGTTCATGTAATAATCAAAAATGATAGCTTTCCAAGGAGCTTCATTCGTCATAAATTTGTCCATCTTCTCATTGAAGTCGAACACCACTGCTATGGAAATGATCAAAGCAATAGCAAAAACATAAGTACCCAGAAATTTCTTTATGATGTACCAATCCAACCGTTTTAATAACTTGTTGTTCATGTCTCTCATTATTATAATCTAGTTGATACCCGCTTCACCATCATTGGCTTCCATGTAGAGAAATCTCCCGCAATGATATGTTTGCGAGCTTCACCAACCAGCCAAAGATAGAAAGCTAAATTGTGTATAGATGCAATCTGCATAGCTAGTAGTTCTTGTGCATGGAAGAGGTGTCTCAAGTACGCTTTGCTGTATAATATATCCACGGACGAAGCACCATCTGCCTCAATAAGAGAAAAATCCATCTCCCATTTTTTATTTCTCATGTTCATTATGCCATCTTTGGTAAAGAGCATGCCATTTCGTCCGTTTCGAGTAGGCATCACACAGTCGAACATGTCTATGCCACGCTCAATGCCTTCTAAAATATTAACCGGAGTGCCGACACCCATTAGGTATCGCGGCTTGTCTTTGGGTAGTATCTCGTTGACGAGCTCAATCATTTCGTACATTTTATCAACCGGTTCACCTACAGCGAGCCCACCTATGGCGTTACCATCTGCTCCTTTGGAAGCGATAAATTCGGCCGATTGTTTACGTAGGTCTGGGTAAATACACCCCTGTACAATAGGGAAGAGTGATTGTTGGTATCCATATTTAGGTTCCGTTTCGTTGAAGCGCTGAATACACCTGTCTAACCAGCGATGTGTTAGTCCAAGAGATTTCTTTGCATACGCATAGTCCGAATCCCCCGGAGGACATTCATCAAAGGCCATCATGATATCTGCACCAATGATACGTTCTATATCCATAACTTTCTCAGGAGTGAATACATGTTTGCTACCATCTATGTGCGATCGAAACTCTGCACCTTCTTCACGTAGCTTACGTATGCCAGCCAAAGAAAACACTTGAAATCCTCCACTATCGGTCAACATGGGACGGTCAAAACTATTAAACTTATGCAATCCTCCGGCTTTCTCCAGCACATCAAGTCCCGGGCGCAAGTAGAGATGATACGTATTGCCTAAAATAATCTGAGCTTTGATGTCTTCCTTCAATTCCGTCTGATGTACGCCTTTAACAGATCCTAATGTACCCACGGGCATAAAGATGGGAGTTTCTATTTGCCCATGGTTTGTAGTGAGCAATCCGGCACGTGCATTGCTTTTGAAATCAGTGTATTGTAAGTCGAATGTCATTCTTTAACGGCCTTCTTTACTGAAAAATCAATTGCATCAGCTACTCTCTCATCTGTCAATGCAATAACGAAAACCTCTCTGATATCATTTACATAATGGAAAGTCAGTCCTTTCAGATACATATCTTGAATCTCATCAATATTCTTCTTATTTTCCGCACTCATGATGATTTCTTTGATTCCTGCACGTTTGGCAGCCAATATTTTCTCTTTAACGCCACCGACAGGAAGAACTTTTCCACGAAGCGTAATTTCTCCGGTCATTGCCAGATTTGATTTTACCTTGCGCTGAGTAAGGGCAGATGCTAAAGAAGTAGCCATTGTGATACCTGCTGAAGGGCCGTCTTTAGGAATCGCTCCTTCTGGCACATGTACGTGGATGTTCCAGTTGTCAAATACTTCTTCGTCCAGATTGAGCAATGAAGCATGTGCTTTGATGTATTCAAGTGCCAGCATGGCCGATTCTTTCATCACATCTCCTAGGTTTCCGGTTAGGGTAAGTCTGCCTCCCTTTCCTCGACTTAAGCTGGTTTCTACAAAAAGAATTTCTCCGCCTACAGCAGTCCAAGCCAGGCCTGTTACTACTCCTGCATATTCATTTCCTTGATACTTATCTCGTGAATATTCCGGTGTTCCTAGAAAATCAATTAAATCTGTTGGTTTAATATCTGTTTTTGCAAAGTATCCGTCTGTAGCATATTGACGAGCTGACTTACGGAGAATTTTGCTGATTTTCTTCTCTAATTCGCGCACGCCGCTCTCACGTGTGTACGATTCTATAATTAGTTCTAGTGTATCTTTAGACATTTTGATATCCGTCTTCTTTATGCCGTTTGCTTCCATCTCTTTGGGAAGTAAATGCTTACGGGCAATCTCTATTTTTTCTTCAGTGATGTATCCACTTACTTCAATCAACTCCATACGGTCGAGTAGTGGCCCCGGAATAGTATTCAGGTTATTAGCTGTGGCAATGAACATCACTTTAGACAAATCAAAATCAACATCAAGGAAATTATCATGAAAAGTACTGTTTTGCTCAGGATCGAGCACCTCTAGCAAAGCAGACGAAGGATCTCCTTGGCGGTCATTGCCAAGTTTGTCAACTTCATCCAGAATAAATACCGGATTGGATGAACCTGCTTTGACCAGGCTTTTTATTACACGACCTGGCATAGCTCCTACATACGTTTTTCTATGTCCACGTATTTCAGCTTCATCATGCACTCCTCCCAGAGACATCCGAATATATTTTCGTTTCAGCGAAGCAGCAATTGATTTACCTAATGATGTTTTTCCTACTCCCGGAGGGCCATAAAGGCAAATAATGGGCGACTTCATGTCGTTTTTTAATTTCAGCACAGCCAAATGTTCAAGGATACGTTCTTTCACCTTCTCCAATCCGTAATGATCTTTGTTCAGCGTTTTCTCCGCATTTTTCAGATTGATATTGTCTGTGGTGAATATTCCCCAAGGTAAGCTGAGCATGATTTGTAAATAGTTGAGCTGCACACTATAGTCGGGCGATTGTGAATGTGTTCTTTCGAGTTTAGCCAGTTCTTTAAGGAACGTGTTTTTTGTTTCCAAATCCCACTTCATTTTCTCAGCCTTAATACGCATTTCCTCTATCTCTTGTTCTTGGCCGCTACCACCCAATTCGTCTTGTATGGTTTTGATTTGTTGTTGCAAGAAATATTCTCTTTGCTGCTGATCTATATCTTCGCGGGCACGTAGTTGAATAGAAGCTTTTATCTCTTCCAGTTGCACTTCACGGGTTAAGATTTCCAATAATTTTTGAGCCCTTACACTGAGTAATGGAATTTTTATCAACTCTATTTTCTGCTCTATTTTGAGTGGCATGTTGGTACATATAAAATGTATCAGAAACATAGGGTTGGTAATATTGCGGATGGCAAAAGCCGATTCTTGGTGCAGTATATCAGAAGACTTGATATAACGTATCGTTAAATCTTTGCAAGAATCGACTAAAGCAGCAAACTCTTTATCGTCTTTCTGAGGAATTTTTTCTTCTAGAACGTCTACATTTGCCCGTAAATAGGGACGTGTTGTGGTTATCTCTTTTAATTCCACACGTACCATTCCCTGAAGAATTACTGTTGTGCTTTGATCGGGCATTTCGAGTAAACGAACGATTTTGGCCACTGTTCCTACTCGATGGAGATCTTCTAAAACAGGTTCTTCTGTTTGAGCCACTTTCTGACATACAACAGCTATATATGAACCCTTCTTGTCTGCTTCTTTGATAAGTTTTAGTGATGATCTTCTGCCTATAGACACAGGCATGAGTACACCGGGAAATAATATCATGTTCCGAAGAGGTAAAACGGGAATATTACTATCTACTTTTATGTCAAACAGCTGATCTTCAGTTCCGTCAAAGTCGGCGATTAATGAAAAAGCATTATCACTCGGGTCTTCGCTCTCTGTAAAATATCTATCTATCTTCATTTCGTATAAATTAAGTCATCACACATTGACAGCCATTAAAGAGCTGCAAAGTTAGTTTATTCTTTATTAATAATAAAGCACCTATACACTAAAATCACAAAAACAATGCCAAATAATGGAGTTCTATCTTAATTGTCTCCCGATAATTACTTATTTTTGGCGATTATCATTATTTATTAGCAATATGCCTAATTCATATTTTCAATTTAAACAATTTACAGTGTCGCATGACAAATGTGGCATGAAAGTGGGAACGGATGGTGTGCTTCTTGGGGCATGGGTCAATGTTAACCATGCAAAAACCATTCTTGATATAGGAACTGGCAGCGGACTGTTAGCGTTGATGGTCGCTCAACGCAGTGAGGCTCACATTGTGGCTTTAGAGATAGATGAACATGCTGCCAAACAGGCAGAAGAAAATGTTTCTAATTCTCCGTGGACAGATCGGATAGAAGTTGTTGAGACGGATTTTAAAGAATATGTGTCGGATAAGGAATTTGATGTTATTATTTCTAATCCCCCTTATTTTATCACTTCCTTGACCTCTCCTGATCTTCAGCGAACGATGGCACGGCATAGCGGTGAACTTACCTACACTGAATTAATTCGGGGCGTCTCTCAACTGCTGTCAACTGATGGGGAATTTACTGTGGTAGTACCGATAGAAACAGAAGGTTCTTTTAAGGAGATAGCAGAGATGTATGGATTATTTCCTTGCCGTCAATTGCTTGTGAGCACTAAGCCGGGAGGCGCTCCTAAGAGAGTTCTGATCACCTTCTCATTTTCCCGGCAGACTTGTGAAACCACTCATCTGCTTACTGAGGTGGCGAGGCATCAATATAGTAAAGAGTATATTTCCCTAACTAAAGATTATTATTTAAAGATGTAGCACGAATATTAATCTAAGCAGGCCTGAAAACAAAAAGAATTGCCAAAATTCATCTCGGGTAATGGAGTGTTAGGAGTAAACAATCCGTAGACTGACGCTCCCGATCCACTCATGGATGAGTAAAGAGCTCCTTTGTTGTACAGTTCTTTTTTTATGTTTTCGATAGCAGGATAAAGTGCAAATACGCTTTGCTCAAAGTCATTCGTCATCAGTTCTTTCCATTCTGTCGGAGGGTGACTGATGACTTCTGTTAATGCAATCTTGGGCTTGCGAGGAATAATTAGTGAAAAAGCCTCACGGGTGGAAACAAAGATATCGGGTTTAACAATAACTATTTTGTAACCTTTTAGCGATAGCTGAATAGGAGAGAACAAATTACCTATGCCTTTGGCAAATGTAGGGCGATTCTGAATGAAGAAGGCACAGTCGGCACCCAGTTTGGTCGCATATTCTTCAAGTTTCTCCATGCTCAGGTTTAAATTAAACTTTTTGTTGAGCAATGTTAGCATAAAAGCAGCATCGGCAGAACCACCACCAAGTCCTGCCCCAGAAGGAATAGCCTTATATAAATGAATATCTATAGGAGGCAGATCAAAAAAATTAGCAAGTAAGAGATAAGCTTTGACCACAAGATTATCGTTCAGCTCTCCGGCAACAGACATGCCCGAAGGATGTAGTGTAAATGGGACTTCTTCTGATTTGGAAAGAGTTATTTCGAGAGCATCTTCCAAAGGTACGGGATAAAAAACTGTTTCGAGGTTATGATATCCGTCAGCTCGTTTTTCGGTAATATTTAATCCCAGATTTATTTTAGCATTGGGGAATGTGATCATACGCTTATATGTACTAGTTCGTTGCCAAAAGTTGAATGTAATACTCTGTTTATCGCTTGCAAAGTTATGATTTATTTTTAAGTATTCAACAACAGTAATCAGATATAAAGTAGAAATATTTTTGGTACATTATTTAATTATCAAAATTCAATGCTTACCTTTGTGAACACAATGGTTATGAGTTACGATAACAAAATATAATTCTGCAAAATAATGCCGGAACAAAGAAAAAACGCACGCAGCACTACCAGACCCAAACCACAGCCTGTGAACGATTATGGTCGATTACAACCTCAGGCTTTAGAGTTGGAGGAGGCTGTTATCGGTGCATTGATGATTGAAAAAGATGCTTATTCTCAGGTAAGTGAAATTCTCCGCCCCGAATCGTTCTACGAACACAGACATCAACTTATATATTCTGCTATCACCGATTTAGCGGTGCAACAAAAGCCGGTAGATATCCTCACCGTAACGGAACAACTCCGCAAACGGGGAGAATTGGAAGATGTAGGTGGTCCTTTTTACATTACTCAACTTAGTAGTAAAGTTGCTTCATCGGCGCATATTGAATATCATGCACGAATCATTGCTCAAAAATATCTGGCACGTCAGTTGATTACTTTTAGCAGCGATATAGAGACCAAAGCGTTTGATGAAACGCTCGATGTGGACGATTTGATGCAAGAGGCGGAAGGTAAACTCTTTGAAATTTCTCAGCGTAACCTAAAGAAAGACTATACACAAATTAATCCAATCATTGCCGAAGCTTACGAATTATTGCAAAAAGCTGCCGCTCGTACAGATGGTTTGAGTGGTTTGGAAAGCGGTTTTACGAAACTGGATAAGATGACCTCTGGTTGGCAAAACTCTGACCTTGTAATCATTGCCGCTCGCCCTGCAATGGGAAAAACGGCTTTTGTCCTCTCCATGGCAAGAAATATAGCGGTTAATTTTCGTAACCCCGTAGCCTTGTTTTCACTAGAAATGAGTAACGTTCAGTTGGTTAACCGTCTGATCGTAAATGTGTGTGAGATTCCGGGTGAAAAGATCAAGAGTGGACAATTGGCGAATTACGAATGGCAACAATTAGACTATAAACTGAAAGATTTGATTGACGCGCCACTCTATGTAGATGATACCCCTTCGCTTTCCGTCTTTGAACTTCGTACCAAAGCCCGTCGTCTGGTAAGAGAACATGGAGTCAAAATCATCATCATTGACTACCTTCAGTTGATGAATGCCAGCGGTATGTCTTACGGTAGCAGACAGGAAGAAGTTAGTACCATTTCTCGTTCGCTTAAGGGCTTAGCCAAAGAACTTAATATCCCTATCATTGCTTTGTCTCAGTTAAATCGTGGAGTAGAGAATCGCGAAGGCATTGAAGGTAAACGTCCGCAATTGAGCGACCTTCGTGAGTCTGGTGCCATAGAGCAGGATGCCGATATGGTTTGTTTCATCCACCGTCCCGAATATTACAAGATCTATTCTGATGATAAAGGAAATGATCTTCGAGGCATGGCTGAAATCATCATTGCCAAGCATCGTAATGGTGCTACCGGTGATGTCTTGCTTCGGTTTAAAGCCGAATATGCTAAGTTTCAGAATCCGGATGACGATATGATTATTCCGATGCCTGATGCTGGTGCTATGCTTGGTTCGAAACTGAATAACACTGCTGGAGGCAACGTTCCTCCTCCACATGCAGAAAGTGCGCCTATACCTAATAATCCTTTTGGCGGGCCGGGAGATAACGGACCGTTACCTTTTTAATATAACCTTTCCCTTCTTCTAACTATTATAAAGACAAAACAAATGCATAAATTACTTTCTTTGCCGCCCAATTTGGTGACTTGCTTTCACGAACTCGAAGGTGTTCAGTCTGCCGATTGGTTTTGTTGTTCAGATCCTATAGGAACCAAGCTTGGATCCGGTGGTGGCACTGCTTGGTTGCTCGAAGAGTGTTACAGACAAACCAGTCACAATGTTTCATTTGACCAATGGTTAGAAAAAGAAAAACGTATCTTGCTGCATGCCGGGGGACAAAGTAGACGTTTGCCCGGATATGCTCCTTCAGGTAAAATATTAACTCCGATACCTGTCTTTCGGTGGGAGAGAGGACAACGGTTGGGACAAAATCTTCTTTCATTGCAACTGCCACTTTATGAGAAAATCATGTCTTTTGCGCCCGATTCATTGCACACGCTCATTGCCAGTGGAGATGTTTATATCCGTTCCGAAAAGCCTTTGCAGGTAATTCCTGAAGCAGATGTAGTGTGTTATGGCCTTTGGGTAGATCCTTCTCTGGCAACGCATCACGGTGTGTATGTCTCTGACAGAAATCATCCGGGTGAACTTGATTTTATGATCCAGAAGCCTTCTTTAGCCGAGCTCGAAAGTCTCTCAAAAACACATTTGTTTCTGATGGATGTCGGCATCTGGCTACTAAGTGATAAAGCTATAAAGTTGTTGATGAAGCGTTCTCATAAAGAGAATGCCGATGAACTATCTTATTATGATCTATATTCCGAATTTGGACTTTCATTGGGAGGCCACCCACGATTAGCTGACGACGAAATCAATACGCTATCGGTTGCCATTCTACCTTTGCCAGGTGGTGAGTTCTATCATTATGGCACAAGTCGGGAGCTTATTTCATCTACCGTAGCCATACAAAATAAGGTCTATGATCAGCGACAGATTATGCATCGCAGGATAAAGCCTAATCCGGCTATGTTTGTGCAAAATGCTGCTGTGCAAGTGCTGCTTTCTCCTGTAAACGCGGATATTTGGATAGAGAATAGCTTCATTGGCTCACAATGGTTGCTGGGAAGTAAGCAGATCATTACAGGTGTGCCGGTGAATGACTGGGCATTGTTCTTGCCCGATGGCGTATGTGTGGATGTAGTGCCCGTTGGAGAAAAAGAATGGATAGCTCGTCCGTATGGCATTGATGATGTATTTAAAGGAGATCTAGCGAGTGTAGTAACACACTTCACAGGCATACCGTTCAGTGAATGGATGGAAAAAAGAGGGCTTACATCAGTTGACTTGAAGGGAGTTAACACAACAGATATCCAGTCCACTGCTCTGTTCCCTGTTGTGACAAACGTAGACGATTTAGGCAAAGTACTTCGTTGGATGATTTCCGAGCCTGCACTTGAAGAAGGAAAGGCTATTTGGCTACAAGTCAATCGATTATCAGCAGATGAAATATCTGCTTCTGCCAACTTGAAGAGATTATATAAACAACGTGAGGCGTTCCGCAAAGAGAATTGGCAGACGCTTGCCGATAATTATGAAAAAAGTGTTTTTTATCAACTTGATCTGGCTAATGCCGCAGAAGAATTTGTACGCTTGCACGTGGATGAACCGGCCATGCTGCCCGCCGATGCTTTGTTGATGTCAAGAATACACAACCACATGTTTCGTTCGCGTATCCTTAAACTAAAAGGAGATGAAGCTAAAATTGAAGAACAGGCTGCTTTCGAGTTACTTCGTGATGGTCTTTTAGGAGAAATACAGGATAAGAAAAGTCTTCCTTCGCTGAGTGTTTATCCCGATCAGATAGTGTGGGGGCGTAGTCCTGTGCGCATTGATGTAGCTGGTGGATGGACAGATACTCCACCTTATGCGCTTTATTCGGGTGGCAATGTAGTCAATCTGGCTATTGAACTGAATGGGCAACCTCCTTTGCAAGTATATGTGAAACCTTGCACAGAACCTCACATCGTTCTTCGCTCTATCGATATGGGAGCTTTGGAGGTGGTCGACAGCTACGAAGAATTGCGAAATTACAAAAAAATTGGCTCTCCGTTTTCTATTCCAAAAGCGGCGCTTGTACTGGCGGGATTCTCACCCGACTTTTCGGCTAAGAAATATGCTACCCTGCAAGATCAACTAAAAGATTTCGGTGCAGGCATCGAAGTAACCTTGTTGGCAGCTATTCCGGCAGGTTCAGGATTGGGTACCAGTTCTATTCTTGCATCTACTGTGTTAGGTGCCATTAGTGACTTTTGCGGACTGGCTTGGGATAAATGCGAAATATGTCGTCGCACACTGGTACTCGAGCAATTGCTCACCACAGGTGGCGGTTGGCAAGATCAATATGGTGGGGTACTTCATGGCATCAAGTTATTGCAAACTGAGAGTGGTTTTTCGCAAGATCCGTTGGTGCGCTGGTTGCCCGATTACCTCTTCAATCAGCCCGAATACAAAGCGTGTCACTTGTTGTACTACACAGGCATCACACGCACTGCAAAGGGTATATTAGGAGAAATTGTCAGTTCCATGTTTCTCAATTCATCCGTTCATCTTGCTTTACTCTCCGAAATGAAATTTCATGCTTTGGATATGAGTGAAGCCATTCAACGGGGAAACTTTGCAGAATATGGACATTTGGTAGGCAAATCGTGGATGCAAAATAAAGCACTGGACTATGGTACTAATCCCCCGGCGGTGGAAGCTATCATTCATTTGATAAAAGACTATACCTTGGGCTACAAGCTACCCGGAGCTGGTGGTGGTGGCTATCTTTATATGATTGCCAAAGACTTACAAGCGGCTATCCGTATCCGTGAAATATTGACGGAACATGCCCCTAATCCGCGGGCACGCTTTGTAGAGATGACACTATCAGATAAAGGATTACAAATTTCTCGTTCATAATAACTGCTAAAAGTGATAGTTAACCATAAATTAACTCATTTCACAAGCATAAAACAATATCAGAAACGATGATGAAAATAGTAAAGACAAAAGACGGTATCTCTTACCTTTGGCCATTTATATTGGTCACTTCTCTTTTCTTTCTGTGGGGCTTTGCCCATAGTATTCTCGATGTGCTGAACAAGCATTTTCAGGAAGTACTGGTCATATCAAAAGCCCGATCGGCTTTGATACAGGCAGTGGTTTATGGCGGTTATTTCTTGATGGCTTTGCCGGCAGGTGCTTTCATCAAGCGCTATGGTTATCGGAAAGGGGTGATACTTGGCTTACTACTCTATGCTGTAGGCGCTTTTATGTTTATACCGGGCAGCAAGATGATGTCGTTTGAGTTCTTTTTGGTATCGCTGTTCATCATCGGCTGCGGACTCACTTGTCTTGAAACGGCTGCGAATCCTTACATTACGGTGCTTGGAGAGCCGGAATACGGTGCAGGCAGATTAAATCTGGCACAGTCGTTCAATGGTTTGGGATGGATACTCGGCCCATTGGTAGGAGGTTTAGTTCTCTTTGATGGTGGAGATATCGCATTCCCATATATAGGTATAGGGTGTCTGGTTGTTCTTGTAGCCTTTTTCTTTATGCGCATTCGCCTGCCAGAAGTGAAAGAGGAACTGATTGATGAAGCAGAGGGTGTTGAAAAGGGACTCTGGAAGTATCCTCATTTCACTTGGGGGGTAGTTGCCTTATTTTGCTACGTAGCTGCTCAGACAGGAATCAATAGTTTTTTCATCAACTATGTGACCGAGGCAAACCTGGGTTTCAACAATAGCGATGCCGCCATGTTACTTTCGTTTGGAGGGATGGGGCTATTCATGTTTGGTCGCTTTCTGGGTAGCTGGTTGATGAATCGCATACCTGCCGAATGGCTGCTTATTTGTTTTTCTGTAGGTGCTTCGCTATGCATGCTTTTAGTGATAGTCGGTTTGGGATGGCTTTCTATATCGGCATTGTTCGTTTGCTATTTGTTCGAGTCGATCATGTTTCCTACTATTTTCGCTCTGTCCATTCGTAAGCTGGGAGGGCATACCAAAAAAGCTTCTTCATTTCTTATTATGGCCATCGTTGGTGGGGCTGTTGCTCCTGTGTTGATGGGTTTTATTGGTGAACATAACATGGCCATCGGTTTCATTGTACCTCTTATCTGTTTCTTTGTGATTGCCGGATATTCGATTATGTATAGACGCATATCTCGTAGCTAAATAGATAAAAGACAAGCTTCTTTATTTACAATAAATAATACTATTGTTCAATACCCGACTTCAGCGTGTTGAATACCTGACTTCAGCGTGTTGAAGTCAGGTATTCGACACGCTGAAGTCGGGTATTCTATCCACCCCTCTCAGAAAGGCTGTAGAAGGGGGTCTCTCGATTGCTACGATCTTTACATAACATAAAAGTGAAGATAAAATAATAAAGGTTTCTTTTACTACGTTATGACGAAGAGGACTGTTGAATAAAAGATGTTGGTACTCTGCTTTTGCACTAAATGCCTTACCTCAAAATAAGGGATGTAATCAGTTATGTCTTCTGATTTCTGCTATTTCTTGCCTTATTCTTCTACTAAAAGCATTCGTTTAAATGAATATATAGTCGTTTTTTCTGTCTTATTATTCCCAGCTAACCGAAAAAACTTATTAAATTTGCAAGTCGTTTTTGAAAACAATAAAATCTTAATGATATGAATATCTCTTATAATTGGCTGAAAGAGTATGTCGACTTTGACTTAACCCCTGACGAAGTGGCGGCTGCGCTTACTTCTATTGGATTGGAAACAGGTGGTGTGGAAGAGGTTCAAACCATTAAAGGCGGTCTGGAAGGGCTCGTCATTGGCGAAGTGCTGACATGCATCGAACATCCCAATTCTGACCATTTACACATTACCACTGTTAACTTGGGTGATGGCGAACCAACACAGATTGTGTGCGGTGCTTCCAATGTTGCCGCAGGACAGAAAGTAGTTGTGGCTACTCTGGGCGCCAAACTTTATGATGGTGATGATTGCTTTACGATTAAGAAATCAAAAATACGTGGGGTTGAGTCTATCGGCATGATTTGTGCCGAAGATGAAATTGGCATAGGTACCTCTCACGATGGTATAATTGTTCTTCCGGCTGAAGCCGTTCCGGGCACACCAGCCAAAGATTATTATAATATCAAAAGCGACTACGTGCTTGAGGTGGATATCACACCTAATCGTGCAGATGCTTGTTCACACTACGGGGTAGCTCGTGACTTGTATGCTTACCTTCTTCAAAACGGATACAAAACGTCTCTGATTCGCCCTTCGGTAGATGCGTTTTCCATTGAGAATAATGATCTGGATATTCAGGTGACGGTGGAGAACAACGAAGCATGTCCTCGATATGCTGGTGTTTCTGTAAAAGGAGTAACGGTGAAAGAAAGTCCGGCATGGTTGCGGGATAAACTGCGTATTATTGGCATCCGTCCTATAAATAATGTAGTAGACATCACCAATTATATTGTGCATGCTTTCGGTCAACCTTTGCATTGTTTTGATGCTGCGAAAATCAAAGGAAATAGCGTTGTGGTGAAGACAATGCCCGAAGGTACTCCTTTTATTACTCTTGACGGGGTAGAACGTAAGTTGGCCGACCGTGATTTAATGATTTGCCACAAAGAAGAGGCGATGTGTATTGCCGGTGTATTTGGTGGACTAGATTCTGGTTCTACTGAAACAACCACCGATGTGTTCTTGGAAAGTGCTTATTTTCATCCTACGTGGGTGCGTAAAACTGCTCGTCGTCACGGATTGAACACCGATGCTTCTTTCCGTTTCGAAAGAGGTATAGACCCCAACGCCACTCTCTACTGCCTGAAGCTTGCTGCTTTGATGGTAAAAGAAATAGCTGGTGGTACTGTGGCATGTGACATCAAAGATGTATGTGCTGCTCCTGCTGAATATTTTATAGTGGAGCTTACTTATGAGAAAGTGAACACGCTAATTGGAAAAGTGATTCCGGTAGAGACCATAAAAAACATCGTTGCCAGCCTGGAAATGAAGATTACAGATGAAACTACCGAAGGACTTACGCTAGCCGTTCCTCCTTATCGGGTAGATGTGCAGCGCGATGTGGATGTGATAGAAGACATCCTGCGTATTTATGGATATAATAATGTAGAAATACCTAATACCTTAAAATCAAGCCTTACAACAAAAGGAGAGGCTGATAAATCGAATAAACTGCAAAACCTTGTGTCTGAACAACTTGTAGGGTGTGGCTTCAATGAAATATTGAATAATTCATTGACTCGTGCTGCTTATTATGACGGCTTGGAAACATACGCTTCGGCTAACTTGGTGATGCTGATGAATCCTTTGAGTGCCGACCTAAACTGCATGCGTCAGACACTTTTGTTTGGTGGTTTGGAAAGTATAGCTCATAATGCCAATCGCAAGAATGCCGATTTGAAGTTCTTTGAGTTTGGCAATTGCTACTACTTCAACGCCGATAAAAAGAACCCTGAGAAGGTGCTGGCTGCTTATAATGAAGATTATCATTTAGGTTTATGGATTAGCGGTAAAAAAGTTTCCAATTCATGGGCCCATGCAGACGAAGACAGTTCTGTGTACGAGTTAAAAGCGTATGTGGAAAATATCCTTCAACGCCTTGGACTTGATCTGCAGAATCTGGTAATAGGCAATCTTACCGATGATATTTTTGCAGCCGCACTTTCGGTACATACCAAAGGAGGGAAAAAACTTGCAATTTTCGGCGTTGTTGCCAAAAAGCTTTTAAAGGCGTTTGATATCGACAATGAAGTTTATTATGCCGACCTTAACTGGAAAGAGCTAATGAAAGCCATTAAATCAGTAAAAGTAAGCTATCAAGAGCTATCAAAATTTCCCGCAGTGAAGCGAGATTTGGCTCTGCTTATCGATCGAAATATTACGTTTGCCGAGATTGAAAAAATAGCCTACGAGACAGAGAAAAAACTACTTCGTGATGTTTCCTTATTTGATGTTTACGAAGGTAAAAATCTGGAAGTTGGCAAAAAATCGTACGCAGTGAGCTTCTTGCTTCAAGATGAAACGCAAACACTGAACGAGAAGACGATTGATAAAGTGATGTCAAAACTGGTAAAGAACCTGGAAGACAAGTTAGGAGCTAAGTTGAGGTAGATATAAATTAAGGAGAGAAATAATAAAATTATAAAAATAATTGGCCTCTTTGTCTTTAATGGGAAAGTGGAGGCCAGCAAAATTAGAACCAATGGGAAGAGCGTTTGAGTATAGAAAAGCGACGAAGATGAAGAGATGGGGCAATATGGCCCGTACATTCACGAGAATAGGTAAACAAATTGCAATTGCTGTAAAGGCAGGTGGACCGGATGCAGAGAATAATCCTCACTTAAGAGCGGTAATAGCCAATGCTAAACGCGAAAACATGCCGAAAGACAATGTGGAACGTGCTATCAAAAATGCGATGGGAAAAGACCAAAAAGACTATAAGGAAATGGTCTATGAAGGTTATGGCCCCTTCGGCATTGCTGTGTTGGTGGAGACGGCTACAGATAACACAACTCGTACAGTAGCCAATGTACGTAGTATCTTCAATAAATTGGGAGGAACGCTGGGCACATCTGGTAGTTTGGATTTCATGTTCAGCCATAAATCTGTATTTACTATCGCTAAGAAAGAGGGCATGTCTGTTGAAGACCTTATTCTCGAACTCATAGAGTTTGGAGTAGACGAAGATGTGGATGAAGATGGAGATGAAATCACGCTTTATGGTGAATTCCAGTCTTTTAACCTCATTCAAACTTATCTGGAAGAAAACGGTTACGAAATAAAGAGCTCTGAATTTACTCGTATACCAACGGATGAAAAAGAACTTACTCCAGAACAACGTGCTACGATTGAAAAAATGATAGACCGCTTTGAAGACGATGAAGACGTGCAAAATGTGTACACTAACATGAAGCCAGAGTTAGAAGAAGAGTAATGAAACATAATTATAAAACGAAGGGAACGTGCAGTACCAACATTGAGCTTGACGTAGAAGATGGTGTTCTGAAAGAAGTCTTTTTTTGGGGAGGTTGCAACGGCAATCTTCAAGGCATTTCCCGTTTAGTGAAGGACATGCCTGTGAATAAGATCATTGAAACTCTTGAAGGCATTCGTTGTGGAGGACGAGCAACTTCATGTCCCGATCAATTATGCAAGGCACTTCATGAAATAGGATATTGATTTTTTTGTAATCAGTTCTTAGCGGTCGTAGATTAATAACGCAGGTTATTCGTCTGTGACCGTTAACATTTATAGACGTTTTTGAACTTTACTGATAGAGTGCTTGTTTTTAATCATTATCTTTACGCAAACATAAATAATATCACTATGCGAAATATACTCAATGATTTAAAACGGAAAGACCACAAACGTCATCTGGGTGGTCTGGACATATTCAGATATATAGGCCCCGGTTTGTTGGTTACTGTGGGTTTCATTGATCCTGGTAACTGGGCTTCTAACTTTGCAGCAGGTTCTGAATTTGGCTATTCTCTCCTTTGGGTGGTTACACTTTCTACTATTATGCTCATCGTATTGCAGCATAACGTGGCTCATTTGGGCATCGTTACCGGTCTTTGCTTGTCTGAAGCTGCTACACAGTACACTCCCAAGTGGATATCACGACCTATACTGGCCACTGCAGTATTGGCCTCTATCTCTACTTCGTTGGCCGAAATACTGGGTGGAGCTATCGCTTTGCAAATGTTATTCGATGTACCTATTATATGGGGAGCTATTCTTACCACCATCTTTGTCTCTGTCATGCTATTTACCAATTCATATAAGAAGATAGAACGCTCGATCATTGCATTTGTCTCCGTCATTGGAATTTCTTTTATTTACGAACTGTTTTTGGTGGAGATCGATTGGCCGCTTGCTGCCCGTGGATGGGTTACGCCCGTTATCCCCGATGGCAGTATGCTCATCATTATGAGTGTGCTGGGAGCTGTGGTGATGCCACACAATCTATTCTTGCATTCCGAGGTCATCCAGAGTCACGAATACAACAAAAAAGACGACGCTTCCATTAAACGTGTGTTGAAATACGAACTGTATGACACACTATTTTCAATGATCGTAGGATGGGCTATCAATAGCGCTATGATTCTTCTGGCAGCAGCCACATTCTTTAAAAGTGGTATTCATGTAGAAGAATTGCAACAAGCCAAATCGTTACTGGAGCCTTTGCTAGGAAGTAATGCGGCTATTGTTTTTGCTTTGGCATTGCTTATGGCAGGCATTTCGTCCACCATTACAAGTGGAATGGCAGCAGGATCTATCTTCTCTGGCATTTTTGGTGAACCTTATCACATCAAAGATATTCACTCACTATTTGGTGTTATTCTCTCTCTAGGTCTTGCATTATTGATTATTTTTTTCATTGGAGATCCGTTTAAAGGCTTGATCATTTCGCAAATGATATTGAGCATTCAATTACCATTTACTGTCTTTTTGCAGGTGGGCCTTACGTCTTCATCCAAAGTAATGGGTAAATATGTAAATAGCAAGTGGAGTACTTTTGTGTTGTATTCCATTGCAGTGATCGTTACAGTATTAAACATCATGCTATTATTCTCTTGACTCACATTAAAATAACTAGTCGTATTATCATTTAATTTGGTGATAGAGCAATTGCTTTCTTGTCACCCAAAACAACTATAGAATAAGAATATGAATGAAAAAGAAAATCGGGTAGAACGAGCAAATGAACTTTTCAAAAGCGGATACAATTGCTCGCAATCCGTTGTAGCAGCATTTGCCGATATGTACGGATTTACAGAAGAACAAGCACTTCGTATGTCTGCTTCTTTTGGCGGAGGGATTGGTCGAATGCGCGAAACTTGTGGAGCAGCATGCGGCATGTTCCTTCTGGCCGGACTAGAAAAAGGTGCCATTGAGGCAAAAGATAAGGAAGGGAAAGCGGCAAATTACGCACTGGTACAGGAATTAGCAGCCGAATTTAAAAAGAGAAACGGATCTTTGATTTGTGCCGAATTATTGGGATTGAAGAAGAAAGACCAGATCACTTTCGTTCCAGAAGAGCGTACAGAACAGTATTATGCCAAGAGACCATGTCCTAAAATGGTAGAAGAAGCTGCAAAGATTTGGGAAGAGTATCTCTTAAATAAGAAAAAGTGATGTCTTTGCCTGTACTTTTATTACATTTATATAAAAAACATCGGCTTAATGTGTTGTATAACATAATTATAGCTATATTTGTGATGAGATAAAACCTGATTGTATTGCTACATTCAGGTTGATAAAATAGAGTCTAACTAAAATTTCTAAAGCAATGTTGAAAGAAAAAGCAGGCATTATTGCAGGTAAAATCTGGAATGCACTTAATGAAAACGAAGGACTTACAGCCAAAGAGTTGAAAAAAGCAACTAAATTAGTAGACAAGGATCTTTTCCTTGGACTTGGTTGGTTATTAAGAGAAGACAAAATCTCTACTACGGAGGTTGGAGAAGAACTTTTTGTGAAACTGAGCTAAAACGGTTTTTAACTGACGTAAAAAAAGTGCGTTGATACATACGATATGTATCAACGCACTTTTTTTTATACTTCCATTTACGTATCTTTGCCCCCAAATATATATACTTAGATATCCAACATGAAGAATATTCGTAACTTTTGTATCATAGCTCACATAGATCACGGGAAATCAACTTTGGCCGACCGCTTGCTTGAGTTTACCAAAACTATCCTGATAACCGGTGGACAAATGCTCGACGATATGGATCTGGAAAGGGAAAGAGGCATTACTATCAAAAGTCATGCCATCCAAATGGAATATATATATAACGATGAAAAGTATATTCTAAACCTGATAGATACTCCGGGACATGTGGACTTTTCTTACGAAGTTTCCCGTTCGATAGCCGCTTGCGAGGGCGCATTACTTATTGTAGATGCTTCGCAGGGTGTACAAGCACAGACTATCTCAAATTTGTATATGGCTATTGAGCATGATTTGGAGATCATTCCGGTGATCAATAAATGCGATATGGCTAGTGCTATGCCCGAGGAAGTAGAAGATGAAATTGTAGAGCTACTTGGTTGCAAACGCGAAGAAATTATTCGCGCATCGGGAAAGACAGGTATGGGTATTGAAGAGATATTGGCAGCCGTTATAGAGCGTATCCCTTGTCCCAAGGGAGATGAAGAAGCACCATTGCAAGCTTTGATTTTTGATTCTGTATTCAATTCTTTCCGTGGAATTATCGCTTATTTCAAGATAACCAATGGCATTATTCGTACAGGAGATAAAGTGAAATTCTTCAATACAGGTAAGGAATATGCTGCCGACGAAATTGGTGTGCTCCGAATGGACATGATTCCTCGAAAAGAGCTTCGTACGGGAGATGTGGGCTATATTATTTCCGGCATCAAAACTTCTAAAGAGGTAAAAGTAGGAGATACGGTTACCCATATTTCTCGTCCATGTGCAAAAGCTATTTCAGGTTTTGAAGAGGTAAAACCAATGGTTTTTGCCGGCGTTTATCCCATCGAAGCAGAAGAATTTGAAGACTTGCGTGCTTCGCTGGAGAAACTACAACTCAACGATGCCTCACTCACTTTTCAACCCGAGTCGTCTTTGGCATTGGGTTTTGGTTTCCGTTGCGGGTTCCTTGGTTTGCTTCACATGGAGATTGTGCAAGAACGCTTGGATCGTGAGTTTGACATGAATGTGATAACTACCGTTCCCAATGTGTCTTACCGTATTTACGATAAGCAAGGAGAGATGACGGAAGTTCATAACCCCGGCGGAATGCCCGATCAAACATTGATAGATCATATTGAAGAACCTTATATAAAAGCTTCTGTCATCACAACAACCGATTACATCGGCCCGATTATGAGCCTATGTTTGGGTAAGCGTGGCGAACTACTTAAGCAAGAATATATTTCGGGAAATCGCATAGAGATTCATTATAATATGCCTTTGGGCGAAATTGTGATCGATTTTTATGATCGACTGAAAAGCATTTCAAAGGGATATGCTTCGTTTGATTACCATCCGAATGGTTTTCGTCCATCGAAACTAATCAAACTAGATATACTGTTGAACGGAGAGCCAGTTGATGCCTTATCTACACTTACACACGTAGACAATGCATACGAGCTGGGCAAACGCATGTGCGAAAAATTAAAAGAACTCATTCCTCGTCAGCAGTTTGATATTGCTATACAGGCAGCTATAGGTGCTAAGATTATCTCTCGTGAAACAATCAAGGCTGTGCGTAAGGATGTGACAGCCAAATGTTATGGTGGTGACATCAGCCGTAAGCGCAAGTTGCTTGAAAAGCAGAAGAAAGGTAAGAAGCGCATGAAGCAAATTGGTAACGTTGAAGTGCCTCAAAAAGCTTTCTTAGCTGTGTTGAAGCTCGATTAATATAAAAAAGAGGAAAGGACAGCAAATACCGCGTTCGCAGAACTTTCAGCGATGCTGTCCTTTTTTCATAAATAACAAATTATATGAAAAAAGTTCTGAATACCATTTTTGAAAAAATTCATACCATACAACATCTTGCTTCCATGACTATTGTGGCAAGTATTTTATTGTTTCTAGCTGCACTTCTTGCGGCTGTAATGGCCAACTCATCTTTAGCTCCGGCATATCAGGAATTTCTATCACAACAAGTTAGCCTTCAAATCGGAGATTTTAATCTTTTCTCTCATGGTGAACATAGCCTCACAGTACTTCAATTTATCAATGATGGATTGATGACCTTATTCTTCTTTTTGGTTGGTATTGAGATAAACGAGAGCTACTTGTAGGCGAATTATCTTCTGTCAGAAAAGCAATTTTACCTTTTATTGCCGCTTGTGGTGGTATGATAATCCCTGTCTCATTTATGTTCTTATCTGTCCCCCAGGCACTGAAAGTGGTCAAGGGCTAGCCATACCGATGGCTACTGACATCGCTTTTTCTCTGGGAGTGCTTAGTTTGTTAGGCAAGCGTGTTCCATTGAGTTTAAAAATATTTCTTACTGCTTTTGCTGTAGTAGATGATATAGGAGGAATTATAGTTATTGCTGTTTTCTATAGTTCTCATGTAGCAGTCAATTATCTTTTATGGGCTGCGTTATTACTTGTTCTTCTTCATTTAATAGGCAAACGCGGGAGTACCAACAAAACCTTTTTTCTGCTTATTGGCATTATTGTTTGGTATATGTTTCTCCAGTCTGGAATTCATAGCACCATTGCAGGGGTTATACTTGCATTCCTTGTACCTGCCAGACCGCAGTTGCATGTGGGTAAGTATATAGAGAATATTCGTTGCACTATTAATTCTTTTCCGGTATCGGATAAAGATGATATAGTACTTACAAATAAGCAGATAGCTAAGTTGAAGAGAGTGGAATCTGCATCTGATCGTGTAATCAGTCCATTGCAATCGATGGAAGATAACTTACATATATCAGTCAATTATATCATCCTTCCTCTGTTTGCTTTTGCCAATGCAGGGGTAGCGTTTAGTGGCAATGGTGAGCCGATAGGAGATGTTACATTGGCAGTAGCTTTTGGTTTGTTATTTGGAAAATTCTTCGGAATATTCTCATTTACCTGGATTGCTGTGAAACTGAAAGTAGCAAGCATGCCTCGCACCATGGATTGGAAGAGCGTTTCCGGAATATCTCTTTTGGGTGGTATCGGATTTACTGTCTCTTTATTTATTGCCAACCTTTCGTTTGGAACCACTCATCCTATATTGCTGAATCAAGCTAAATTAGGGATACTTGCCGGTACAGCTATTGCTGGTCTACTCGGTTATTTAATACTTTATTTTGCATTGCCTCGTCACAAAGTTCATCAGTAATAAATAGAAAAGAGCCATATTCAATTCACCTTGTGGAATGAAAAATGGCTCTTTTTCACTTACTTGAAAAGAGGGTCTGCCTTTATTCCTCTTCTTCCTCAACATTGTCATTATCATCTAGTGGAAGAATCTTTTGGCTCTCTTCATGTGGTAATTCCTGAACTTGTCGTAACTTTCGTTCGATGGCGCGTGTACGTTTGCCCATCACTTCTTCCAATTGATCACCGGCACTCTGAAGATTCTTTTGCACTTTTTCGAGTAAACCGCCAAACTTTCCAAACTCAGTTTTTACAGCTCCAAGAATCGTCCACACTTCACTAGTGCGCTTCTGAATAGCCAGAGTGCGGAAACCCATTTGCAAACTGTTGAGTATAGCACCCAAAGTAGTAGGTCCGGTTACTACAACCTTATATTCTCGTTGTAATACTTCGACTAATGCCGTGCGACGGATGACCTCGGCATAAATACTTTCGAAAGGAAGAAATAAAATGGCGAAATCGGTTGTATAAGGAGGATCAATGTATTTATCATGAATATCCTTTGCCATTTTTTTGATGGTTGCTTCCAACTGCCTGCCCGAAGATTCTATCAGAATAGCATCGCCAGCTTCAAAAGCGTCATAATATTGTTCATATATATCTTTGGGAAATTTAGCATCTATAGGCAGGTACACCGTGTTGTTATCATTATCTTTGCCGGGAAGTTTAATGGCATATTCCACAAATTCCGTTCCACTCTTTTTCGTTTTTACGTTAGCGTCATATTGCTCCGAACTCATCATCTGTTCAAGCAGAGCGCCTAATTGAACTTCACCGAAAGTGCCCCGCATCTTTACATTGCTCAACACCTTTTTCAATCCACCAACATCCTGAGCCAACGATTTCATTTCACCCAGTCCTCTTTGTACATTTTCGAGTTGAATACGAACTATTTCAAACGACTGACCAATGCGTTCATTCAATGTTTTTTGTAGTTTTTCCTCTACCATCAACCGCATATCATCCAGTCGTTTCTCCGTCGACAGAATAAGTTGTTCCTGCTGCCGAGCCATCATATCAAACTTTTGTCGCTGTAATTCTCCCGTAGTAAGCATGTTCTTATGCATGGCATCTTGCAACTGCTGCATACTTTGATTCAGCGTTTGAGTCACTTCCATGCGCAACTCACGGATACTTCGGTTGAGCTCTTCCCGATTCTCCTGCATCTGTTGGCGTAGTGCCGCTTGCAATTGATTCGTTTGTTTATCGCTACTCTTAGTCAGAGAAGTGATGAGTAAAATAATAAGAAGAGACGCATTTAGTACTAATAAAGCTAATTCCATAAGCTAGAGTAGGGGATAAATTACATTATTTTGAGAGCTTCCGAAACCGATTATTACCCATCTAGTTTATATAGAACTCTTATTAGGAGTTAGGCACCAATTGGCCTTAAAAGGGTTCAATTGATGCCTAACTTTATTAATAAGTCAAGATCTCATTACCAGTCTCAGTAATCAGCAACATCTTTTCCCATTGTGCAGAAGGCAGCCCATCATCCGTCAGAACCGTCCATCCGTCGGCCTGGTTAATGAACACATCGTAAGCTCCCATATTGATCATTGGCTCGATGGTGAAAGTCATGCCCGGTAGAATCATTGTTCCTGTGCCCCTACGTCCGAAATGCTCTACATCGGGTGATTCATGAAACTCTATTCCTACACCGTGTCCGCAAAGATCACGCACTACGCTAAAGCCATTTTTCTCTGCATGTTCCTGGATAGCCGCACCTACATCTCCTAAACGAGCCCAGGGTTGAGCTGCTGCTATTCCTATCTCCAGGCACTCTTTGGTTACCTCTACTAGTTTTTTCTTGTCGGGGCTCACTTCGCCAATCATAAACATGCGTGATGCATCCGAAAAATATCCGTTTAGGATAGTCGATACATCTACGTTCACAATATCTCCGCTGCGCAGAACTTCTTTCTCGTTTGGAATGCCATGGCACACCACTTCATTGATTGAAGTACATACACTTTTGGGAAAACCTTCATAATTGAGCGGAGCAGGAATTGCCCCATGGCCCACAGTATAGTCATATACCAGCTTATCTATCTCTGCTGTAGACATACCCTCACGGATATTAGCAGCCACACAATCCAATACACCAGTGTTTATCTTGGCACTTTCTCGAATACCTTCAATTTGTTCCGGAGTTCTAATAACCCTTCTTGGAGGGAGTTTATAACCTAGTTTTCTGTATTTTTGAATTTTATCTTCAATCTCTGCCGAATAGTTTTCAGGAGTAAATCGGCCTCCCTTCAATAGCTTTTTCATCATATTAATTATTCTTTCTTAAAACAAAAATAAACTTTTATTTCCGTTTTATTCTATTCGCTAGTGCTTATTTATTTAAAATTATATATTGTTCCTTTTGAAATCAAGCGTGCATCTTTTTCTCTATAGCGAATGAATCATTTTTATGCTAATTTTGAAGGATTAAGAGAATTAATATACGGTTAAAATAGGCATATAGATACATGAAAAGCTGGCGATTCAAAAAATAATCATGTATCTTTGCCGGCGGTAAAGATAACCGAAGATTAATACATTTATTTATTATGAAAGAAAGAATACTTGTTACTGGTGGTACGGGCTATATCGGTTCGCATACTGTGGTAGAACTACAAAATAGTGGATACGAAGTTATCATAGTCGATAATCTCTCCAACTCTAGTGTTGATGTGGTAGATAACATCGAAAAAGTGTCCGGTATCCGTCCGGTTTTTGAACAAATCGATTGCTTAGATCTTAAAGGCATGGATGCACTATTCGCTAAATACGTTGGCATCAAAGCCATTATTCACTTCGCAGCCAGCAAGGCAGTAGGCGAATCTGTTCAGAAACCATTGCTTTACTACCGCAACAATTTACTTTCGCTGGTTAATCTTCTTGAACTGATGCCTAAACATCATGTAGGAGGAATCGTATTCTCTTCTTCATGTACCGTCTATGGCCAACCCGATGAACTTCCCGTAACCGAGCAAGCTCCTATCAAGAAGGCCGAATCTCCCTACGGAAACACAAAACAGATCAATGAAGAAATCATTTGCGATACCATAACTTCAGGAGCTCCCATCAGCGCTATCCTTTTGCGTTACTTCAATCCGATAGGAGCCCATCCAACCGCATTACTGGGAGAATTACCCAATGGAGTTCCTCAGAATCTTATTCCATATCTCACTCAAACTGCCATTGGCATCCGCGAAAAGCTGAATGTTTTTGGTGATGATTACAATACCCCCGACGGGTCGTGTGTCAGAGACTTTATTAACGTAGTCGATTTGGCTAAAGCGCACGTTGTAGCCATTGCCCGCATCCTTCAACAAAAACAGAAGGCAAAAGTAGAGACCTTTAACATTGGCACCGGTCGTGGTCTTTCCGTTTTAGAGTTAATACATGCATTTGAACAGTCTACAGGCGTGAAACTCAACTATCAAATTGTGGGTCGACGTGCAGGAGATATTGAGAAAGTTTGGGCAAATCCAGATTATGCCAATACCGAACTTGGATGGAAAGCCGAGACCTCTATAGAAGACACATTACGCTCTGCGTGGGCTTGGCAGCTTAAACTACGTGAAAAAGGTATTCAATAGCAACTTTTATATTAGCATTAATTAACGGTTTTGAAGTAAACAAAACGGAATTAAAATATGTTTTATTGATGCAAGTCGCCTGAACTGATTACGTGTATGCGAATATTTGTAATTGTCACTTATGCCTTCATGGCATAGACAGGTTAATTGCATAGTAGTTTTGTCGTGTTTTATTTTGTGTTTGTGTTGTGGCGGTACTGCGATGAGAATCGAGGTACCGTCTTTTTTTTAGTGAACGATTTCTATCACATCTGCTTTTGACATAGCTCCCGGATTGATTCCCGGTTTTCCTTCAGGAATAGGCATATTCAATTTTTTAAAGTATTCCACCCACTCAGGCAAGAACTCTTTTGTGGTTTTCGATTTAAAAGTCATTTCATTGAGAGGGAATACCGGAATTCCATCATTAGCTTTCAATAAAATAAGGTATATCAATTCCGAACAATAATACTTGTCGTTTTTCAAATCAAAACAATAATCGTACTCTTTGCCCACTAATGGCAGCGCCTCTTCTATGGCCCTGGGGATACAATGCTGATATTCATTTTTCAGCCTACCTACAACCGATTTGGGGTAACACTCTTTCTCATCTGCCGGATATAGATATTCCGATAGAGGAGTCATTTTCACTTTCGGATGAGTTGCTTCAATGACATAGATGCTATCGTTCTCTTTGATATAGACCATTCCTACATGGGTAAAGTTATAGTTATCTGCACTAGATGTTACACTCTTAATGGCATTGCCAATCTTACCATTACAAGACTCTTGGAAGATAAGATCGCCATTCTGTAATTTGAAGTGGTCTGCTCCGGGATATAGTAAGGAGAAGAGGGCGATGAATAATAGTTTCATATGCAGTAGTAGATTGAATATTTAATGAACTAAAGTGATTTTGGACACAAATATAGACTAAATTGAGACTGATTATCATGCTAAAAACAGAATAGTATCAGCAAGAAAATTTTATAACTTATTTTAATTGCTATTTTCTATCTATTTCTGCTTTATAATATACTACCTTTACACCCGTATTTAATAATATTATAAATGAAAATATTGACTATTGGAGACCTAAAGGCTCGTATCCCTATTATTCAAGGTGGAATGGGTGTTGGTGTCTCTTTATCTGGCTTGGCATCGGCTGTAGCTAATGAAGGTGGTATTGGGGTCATTTCCAGTGCAGGTTTAGGACTTTTATACAATAAGCTATCTGCTAATTTTCTTGAAGCTAGTATCTTGGGCCTCAGAGAAGAGATCAGAAAAGCGCGTGAAAAAGGAAAAGGAATTATCGGAGTCAATGTAATGGTTGCTATGACAAACTTTGCCGACATGGCAAGAATAGCCATTGCAGAGAAAGTAGATCTCATATTCAGCGGAGCAGGTCTTCCACTCGATTTACCTAGCTATTTGGAAAAGGATAGTACTACAAAATTGGTACCTATTGTATCATCTGCTCGTGCGGTAAGAATTATCTGCGAAAAATGGATGAGTCATTATAACTATCTACCAGATGCTGTTGTTGTAGAAGGCCCTAAGGCTGGTGGTCACCTTGGATTCAAAGAGAATCAGATTATGGACGAGCACTTCTCTTTGGAAGAAATTCTCCCTCAGGTAGTTGCTGAAGTATCGTTATTTGAGGAGAAATACAATAAGAAGATACCTGTTATAGCGGCAGGAGGTATTTATACGGGTGCAGATATCTATCGCATGATGCAACTTGGTGCTTCAGGGGTACAGTTAGGAACCCGATTTGTCACCACGAATGAGTGTGATGCCTCTTATGCCTTTAAGGAGCAATACCTCAACGCTAAGGAAATAGATATTGAGATCATTAAAAGTCCGGTTGGCATGCCTGGCCGAGCCATTCTCAGCTCTTTTATCCAGCAAGTGAAAGAAGGGATTAAGCAACCCAAAACTTGTCCTTTTCATTGCATCAAGACGTGCGATATCTCTAAAAGCCCTTATTGTATTATGCTGGCCCTTTACAGTGCCTTCAAAGGTAATTTCAATAATGGCTATGCTTTTGCCGGAGCAAATGCTTATAGGGCTACTCAGATTATGAGTGTAAAAGAGACTATTTCCGGTTTAATGAAAGAGTGGAAAGAAAAAGAGTTTTTCTCAAGAAAAAAATAAGACTCTCACTATTATTACATAGAAATAAGCGAGAATCTCTCTAAAAGAAATTCTCGCTTATTTTTTTGACTACAGTTCGGTTCCTGTATATGCTTCAAGTGTCGTACCGGAAATAACTATTTCACTGCAGGTATCACCCATTTAAAGATATATGGTTCGGGAGGGATAATCAATCTTTCCGATATTTTTGCCATACGCGCAGGTAGTTTCATCAGGTAATCTCTGGCACGCTCAGCTTCATCAGTCAGGTTCTGTATTTTGTCTATCTTCCATTTATTAATCAACTTTTGCATAATATCTACATAATCAGTGGTTGTATATACACCGATGCGTTGTGCCGAATTGGAAAATTGTTCGAATGCACTACTTATCTTTTGTCCTGATTCTCGCAAAAAATGAGCTGGCATAACGATTTTCTGCTTCATCATATAGCTGAAAGCTAACATCATTTCGCTAGGGTCTACTTCAAAGATGCGATTTACAAATTCGCTATATGCATGATGATGTCTCATTTCGTCCCCTGCAATGCGTTTGCAAATACGTGATAACTTTTCATTACCACTTTTTTTTGCCAGTTCGGCTATGCCGTTATGAGATACAAAGGTAGCCAGTTCTTGGAAGCTGGTATAAACGAAGTTTTTATATGGATCACGTCCTGTGCCGATATCAAAGCCATCGTTTATAAGGTATTGCGTCGTTCGTTCTATTTCCTTCATATTCACTCTACCCGAAAGGTAGAGATACTTATTGAGTAAATCGCCATGACGATTTTCTTCTCCCGTCCAATGCCTGATCCATTTAGACCAACCATTGCGAGCTTCACCATCTACATTATCTATTCCTTCTACTTCCATTAACCATGATTCGTAGGTTGGTAAAGCTTCTTCGGTAATGGTATCGCCTACCAATACCACCCAGAAGTCATAGGGTAACTCTTTAGCCAATTCTCGTAATTCTCTTATGTCTTCGAAGAAAGTGTCTTCTTGCGAATTGGGCAGAAAATCAGTAGGTTGCCATATTTTCTCAACAGGGATTAAATATTGGCTGATAAAATCGTCTATATTCTGTTCTAAGAAGTGCATTACTTCTAAACGGACATTTTTTATTGGCATTAAGTGTAATTTTTATTGTAAATGATTAAATTGAGCAAAATATCAGCTAGCTAACGGCAAAATGGCATTTTAGCTTTGGGCTAATTATTAAACAGAGTTGCCTGCTGTTAGCTATTTATTCTTTCTATTACTGTTTTCTCTGTTCTTTCGAAAATCTCAGAAAACGGTATGCCTGTTATTGCAAAAGGAGGGTGGATTGTAAAAGTGAGTTTATTTCCTAAACCTAGAGGAAAAGATCCCCATTTTGTCATTTTCCAGGAATTATTTATAGTTAGCGGAACCATGTAGGCTGAAGGTGCATATTTGCATAATATCTTCAATCCATTTTCGGCAAAAGCCCTCGGGATACCAGTTTTACTTCTAGTGCCTTCGGGGAATATGACCACCGATCGCTTATTCGATTCAACATATTCGGCTATTCGTTTGATGGCAGGCAGGCTCTGCTTCGGATCTTTGCGGTCTATAACCGCTGATCCTCCATGATTCAGATTGTATGAAATGCTGGGAATACCTTTGGCTAATTCTTTTTTACTTATAAACTTGGGATGTACTTTCCGCATAAACCATATAATCGCAGGAATATCGTATAAACTTTGGTGATTGGCTGAAATAATCAACGGAACTCCTTGTGGTAGCAAATCGAGGTTTTCAACTTTATAAGTTGTTCCCAATATATAGGTGTTGGCTACCAAGAAAAAATTCAATATATCAACACTCTTTTTATGCGCATCGTATCCAAATAGATTGAAACATATCCACTGTATGGGATGAAATATTAGCAACGAACAAGCGAATAGTAGGTAGTAAATTGTTGATAGTGGGTATGATATAAGCTTTTTCATACGTAAATAGTTCATTCATTTTGCTCTAAAAAGAGAGATTAAATGTGATTTTTAAATTTTAATATTATTTCAATAAAACACTTGAAAGAGATTTATTGTTCAATTTATCTCTAAGATCCGCAGTAATTTTAGCTTTTTCTAAAAGGTGCGATTTCTCCTTGTTGTCTTTATGTAAGATAATAAAGAACACATTGACTTGTGTTCATCATGGTACTACTATTGGCAAGCGGCATAAGCAGTAAGTTCACGAAACGGCACAGGGAAAACGCATTATAAATCTTGCATGAGTAATTCCAATAAAAAATGATGATCCCATCCTGCGACCTTTCTTTTTCTATTGATAGGTTTCTTGGTGGGGTTTTGTTTTAGGATTCCTAATGCG